>Ga0066410_1000402_pt1 | contig 12343 bp, 12 predicted proteins | sample LakWasMet14_LOW5_2_FD_59497 | JGI IMG/M metagenome (GOLD analysis project Ga0066410, IMG submission 59497) | Freshwater sediment methanotrophic microbial communities from Lake Washington under simulated oxygen tension - Sediment Metagenome 14_LOW5 | ecosystem: Environmental > Aquatic >...
GAAACACTTAAGTATATTCAAAAGTTATACGAGTCGAAATTGGTAACTTATCCTAGGGTTGATACAACGTATCTTCCCGAAAATATGCATTCTAAAATTAAAGGAATTTTAGAGCAAATGAAACCGTATGCAAAATTCACGGCTCCATTGCTTGATAAGCCAATTCGTAAAAGCAAAAAAGTGTTTGATGATAAAAAAATTACAGATCATCATGCCATCATTCCTACAGGTGTTGAGCCATTTCCCGGACTAATGCTGCAAGAAAAGCAGGTTTATGATACCATTGCCAAACGATTTATTGCGGCATTTTATCCCGATTGTGTGGTGTCTAACACAACTGTGTTGGGTACTGTAGATGAACATGAGTTTACAGCAACTGGTAAAGTAATTATAGATGAAGGTTGGCGTGTCTTATATCCTAAAAAAGATAATGAGGAAAAAGATAAAGAGGATGATGAGCAAATTATGCCTGATTTTGTGAAAGGCGAAAAAGGCCCACACATACCAGATTTATTAGAAAAACAAACGCAGCCACCAAAACAACATACCGAGGCTACCTTGCTACGCGCCATGGAAACAGCAGGTAAACAAGTGGATGACCCTGAGTTAAGAGATTTAATGAAAGATAACGGTATAGGTCGACCATCAACACGTGCCAATATTATCGAAACATTATTTAAACGAAATTACATTACACGTCAGCGTAAAAATTTAATACCAACAGTTACCGGCATTGAGTTAATTAAAACGATTAATAATGAGTTATTAAAATCGGTTGAGCTAACCGGTATTTGGGAAAAGAAATTACGTCAGATAGAAAAAGGTGAATACGAGGTGGCTTTGTTTATGGACGAAATGAAACAAATGGTTTCTGATTTAGTGAAAGAAGTTAAGTACGAAAGCAATGCCCGTATTACCATTCAGGAAGTGAAAACAGAAGCTGTTGTTAAAGAGGAGCAAGCCAAAGATAAAAAAGAATCTAAACCTAAATCTAAAGCAGAAATACCATTGGTTACTACTTGCCCGAAATGTAAAACAGGCAATGTTATAAAAGGTAAAACAGCTTATGGTTGCAGCTCTTTTAAAACTGGTTGCGATTTTAAAGTAGAATTTGATTGGTTTGGAAAAACTTTAAACGAAAAGCAATTATTAACCTTAATTCAAAAAGGTAAATCGCCAAGCGTTAAGGGCTTTGTTATTAATAACGAAAAACAAAACGGCCATTTATTATTGAATAATGCGTTTAAAGTAGAGTTTGTAAAAGAAGCAGACAAAGAAGTAAAACCTAAAGTGGCAAAACCGTTAACGTGCCCTAAATGTAAAACCGGTACACTTATGAAAGGTAAAACAGCTTGGGGCTGTAGCCGTTTTAGAGAAGATTGTAAATTTATGATTCCGTTTGATGTATTGGAGAAAGAATACAAAACGAATGAACTTAATTCTAAAATTTTAAGTGAAATTGCAACTGTTTAATAATTTGATTTATTCTATAAAATCGATTAATAATGATTTTTAAAACTAAGATTGTATCTAAGCAAAATATGGAAAAATATATTCCTGTTTTGGTTTTAATAAGTTTGGTAACAATACTAATCGGTTATTTTTATGGGCAAGTATTAGCTAATCCTTCTGGTTTCTTGTTAAACGATAAAGGAGATTCCATGAAAAATTATTTCTGTTATCAATGGCATGTGCAAAATGATACATCTTTTTTAAATTATTCAGGATCAAATTATCCATTTGGAGAAAATCATTTATATACAGACGGAACACCAATTTTGAGCAACTTTATAAAATCGCTTCCGTTTTTAAAGCCTTATTCAATAGCTATTTTTAATTTATCAATGCTACTGTCATTAGTTGTTTGCTCTGTTTTGTTATATAAAATTTTTCAATTGTTTAAATTATCTTCATGGCAATCGGTTATTAGCGCTATAGGAATTACAGTGTTATGCCCTCAGGCATTAAGATACGATGGTCATTTTGCTCTTTCCTATGGTTTTTTTATTCCACTTATCATCTATCTATATTTAAGGTTCGAACTATCATTTGTGAAAAATTTAAAAAAAACGTTTCTAATTAGTTTTATTTCTTTTTGTGGTTTTTTCATACATCCATATTTAGGAATGATAGGCGCATCATTTTTGTTTTTTACTGGTTTAATCACATTATTTATAAACTACAAAGAATTTAAGTCGAGGGTTGTTTACTTTTTTATTCAAGGAGTTTTACCATTTATTCTTTACTTTTTAATAGTTAAATTAACAGATACTCATACTGATAGAGTTGTGAAGCCTTATGGGTTCTTTTATTTAACATCAAACATTGAATCGGTTTTTATATCAACACATAAACCATTTCGGCATATTTTGTCATTACTATATAAAATTGAAATTCAGAATGGTGAAGGTATAGCGTATGTTGGCATAACCACATTGATTTCGATTATTATACTTCCGTTTTTATTTTATAAAAAGAGTAGAGAATTTAAGCTTTCTATAAAAGAAAATCAGCTTCTTAAAACACACATATACATTATTTTGGCTTCTATTATATTGTTGTTATTTTCTATGGGATATCCTTTTAAATGGAACGCCAATTGGATACTCGATTTTGTTCCTGTTATTCAACAATTCAGAGCGCCAGGAAGATTTGCATGGGTGTTTTATTTTACAGCATCTATTGCTGCTTGTGTATTTGTTAGTAAATATGTTTTCATTCAACTTAATAGTAAAATTAGAGCGGTAATTGTTTTTTGCTTGTTATCGTTTTATACCATAGAAGGTATACCATATCATAATGAAGTTGCTAAACGTAATTATCCGGTAAATTATTTCAACGAAAATTTATTGGATAACGAAATGAAGTTAGTGGCCGAAAAAATAAAAGAATTTCAACCACAGGCAATTATTCCCTTGCCCTTTTTTCATGTTGGAACAGATTATTACAACGTGTGTGGATCCAGTAAAATGGTTGATTTGTCTTTTATAATATCCTATCATTCAAAAGTGCCATTAATGGCTAATTTAACCCCACGTAACTCTTTATCAGAAGCTCAAAAACTTATTCAAATTGTAGGAAGTGATTTAATAGAAAAAGAAATTAAACATGATATAGTGTTAGAGAAACCATTTGTGATTTTGTATAATAAAGAGTTTTTACAGGACGAAGAGAAAGCGTTGTTGTCAAAAGGAGAAATTTTACTTGAAACTTCTAATTTCATTGTAAAGAAAATAACTCCTGAAAAATTGCTTCATAATTCAAGTAGCGAAAGGTTGTCTTTTTTTAAATCAAATCAATCAAAGATGATTAAATACTATGGTTATTACCTTACCGATACGTCTTATGTGCAAGAAATAAATTATGATAATCATGAGGGTAAATGTTATCACGGACAAGTTAACACGATAAATACCGTTTATGAAATACCGGAAAATAGTTTGAAAAATGATGTATTATATAATGTGAGTTTTTGGTATAAGTCAAAAGATAAATTGGATATGAATAACATGCTTGTAATTAGGGAGGTTGAAGGAGACGGTTCTATGAAGGTTTTAGCAGAAAGAAATGTTTATTCTGTATTGAATGTGAAAAATGGGCAATCTCTAGTGACTTTAGATTTTAAAACATCAGAGTCTGGTAAAAGAATAAAAATAAATTTGGAAGGACAAAGTGATAGAGAAAAAGAGTTTTATTTGGATAATTTGTTAATTAAGGAAAAACAGGTTGATGTTTATAAAAAAAGCTATTCAAATGAATTAAAAGATAGTGTATTGGTGTTTAATAATATTGAATTATCAATTAATAAATAGTATAAAAAATTAATTAAGACTATATCTTATGAAAGTAGAAATTTGGAGTGATGTGATGTGTCCGTTTTGCTATATCGGAAAACGTAAGTTTGAAACGGCATTAAAACAATTTAATAATGCCGGTAATATCGAAATTGAATGGAAAAGCTTTCAGCTTGATCCTGATTTAATTTCAGATGCTACAAAAAATGTGAATGAGTATTTAGCCGAACGCAAAGGTTGGACAGTTGAGTACGCTAAACAAGTTGGTCAACAGGTTACAGAAATGGCCAAAGCAGAAGGATTAGAATACAATTTTGATAAAGCCATAGTTGCTAACTCTTTAAATGCACATCGTGTAGCCCATTTAGCAAAAAAACACAATTTAGGCGATGCGATGGAAGAAGTATTATTTAAAGCTTATTTTACTGATGGTAAAAATATTGATGATAAAGCCACTTTAGTTGCTTTAGCTACAACAATTGGTTTAAATGCGGATGATGTAAAGCAGGTTTTAGAAAGTAATCAATATGCAACAGATGTTGAGCAAGATATTTTAATGGCTCAACAAATTGGGGTTAGGGGAGTGCCGTTTTTTGTGATTGACAGGAAATATGCCGTATCGGGAGCACAACCAACCGAAGTGTTTTTAGATGCCCTTAATAAAGCATGGGATAGTAAAAAAATAGAAATACTTCCGGATAATAGCGGAACCTGTTCGGTGGATGGCGACTGTAATTAAAAATGAAATTTGTTTATAACCTTTGTTTTTGTTAAATATTTATTGATTTTACATTTAAAATCACTGCAAAAAATTGTGTTAGTTTTATTAACTTTGTTAGATAGCTAAGTAATCTATAAATCAATATATACAATGGAAGTAACAGGTCAATTAAAAGTAAAATTCGACACGCAAAAAGTAAGTGAGAAATTTCAAAAAAGAGATTTCGTTTTATCTACCGATTTAAGCACACCTTATCCTCAGCATGTGAGTTTTCAAATTACTCAAGATAAATGCAACCTTTTAGATCAATTTAATCCTGGAGATGAATTAAGAGTTCAGTTTAACTTACGCGGTCGTGAGTGGAATGGCCCTCAAGGTATCAAATACTTCAATACATTAGAAGCTTGGAGAATTGAAAAAGTAGGTGCTGGTCAAGCTAGCGCCCCTGCTCAAGGTGGTATGCAAGAAAACGTTGCAGCTCCTGTTTTTAACAGCAGCATTTCTGATAACGACGATTTACCTTTCTAATTAAACTAATACATGAAAAGCACAGGGTTAAAGACATGGTTTCTTAAATCCTGTGCTTTTTGTTTTATATTACATTATATATATAAGCAGTTTGATGTATTAAATGTGATGTCAGTTCGAGAGAAGTCGAGAACAATAAAAAATATATAATTTAGACTTGTGAAAAAATCTTCTGTTTTATTAATATACACCGGTGGTACCATTGGTATGATGCAAGACCCGCGTACCGGCGAGTTAAAGCCTTTCAATTTTAAAGCTTTATCAAAACAAATTCCTGAACTCGAAAAATTTGATATTGATTTGTCATCTGTGTCGTTTTCAAACCCAATTGATTCATCTAATATGAATCCTAAAGTTTGGATTGAAATAGCTAATATCATCAAAGATAATTACACGAAGCATGATGGTTTTGTAATTCTTCATGGATCAGATACCATGTCGTATACCGCCAGTGCATTAAGTTTTATGCTCGAAAATTTAAATAAGCCTGTTATTCTTACCGGTTCTCAATTACCTATAGGTGTTATCAGAACAGATGGTAAAGAGAATTTAATTACAGCTATTGAAATTGCAGCTGCTCGAAAAAATAACAAACCAATTGTTACAGAAGTTTGCGTTTACTTTGAGTATAAATTATATCGTGGTAATAGAACTTATAAATATAATTCGGCTCATTTCGATGCCTTTAAGTCGCCTAATTATCCTGCATTAGCAGAAGCCGGTGTGCATATTCAGTATAATACTCAGGCTTTATACAAATCTTCTAAAAAAGCATTTAAAGTATATACGAATTTAGAAAATGACATCGCTGTTTTAACATTGTTTCCGGGTTTAAGTAAAAAAATAACCCTTGCTATTTTAAATACACCAGGTATTAAAGCTGTTATCATCGAAACGTTTGGTGCAGGCAATGCTAGTACAGAACAGTGGTTTACAGATGCTTTGAAACAAACTATTGATAAAGGAGTTATTATATACAATGTTACTCAGTGTGCTGAAGGTAAAGTCATACAAGGTATGTACGAAACCAGTAGCCATTTAAAACGTATTGGTGTAGTGAGTGGTTATGATATCACTTTAGAAAGTGCCATCACCAAGTTAATGTTTGTGTTAGGACAAAAATTATCTTTATCAAAAACTAAACAATTATTGGCGGCTGATTTAAGAGGCGAAATTTCAATTTAAATAGTTTATCAATTACTATAAAAAATTATAAATGGATTATCATATTAACGTAGAAGGAATTAAATTATACGCCTATCATGGCTGTTTACCCGAAGAAACAAAAATTGGAGGCGAATACATTGTAGATGTATATATGACTTACGATTTTCATGAGGCTGCCGTAAAAGACGATTTAAATTTAACGGTTGATTATTGCAAAGTATTTGAAATTTGTAAAGAAGAAATGGCAATTCCTTCTAAACTTATTGAACATGTTGGTAAACGTATTTTCGATCGCATTATTCATGCGTTCCCTAAACTAATTAATACAAAAGTTAAGGTAACTAAATTGTTGCCTCCAATGAATGGGCCTGTAGATAAAGTATCTATTATTGTTGAGGATTAATTTTTATTGAAGCTCTAAACGTTTCAATAATTTGAACTACTTGAGGAATTAACGCTGTCTGATCATCATTAGTGATGACAAAATTTGCTAAACCAGCTTTTTGTTCGTCTGGCCACTGCGCCTGAATGCGTTTTTCAACTTCTTCTTTTGAGATGGAGTTACGTTTAGTAACTCTTTTTATTTTTAAATCGGTAGGTGCTGTTACTAAAATGGAGTAATCTGTTTGTTGATGCAAATTAGCTTCAAACAATAATGCCGTTTCTTTTACAATAATTTTTGACGAAGGAAATTTTTTTACAAATCGAATAAAATCGTCTTTTACTGCCGGATGAATGATAGCGTTGAGTTGTTGTAATAGGGCGTTGTCAGAAAAAACTTTATTAGCAATATACGCTTTATCTATTTCAGATTCAGATATGTAAGCAGCTTTGCCAAGTAGATCAATTACTTTAGACTTAACCGTGGGATCAAAATAAATTTCTTTTGCTCTCTCATCAGAATTATAGATGATGCAATCCATCACTTCAAACAATTTGGCAACCGTTGTTTTGCCACTGCCAATACCTCCTGTTAATCCAATAATCATTGTTTGAAAATTAAATAGGATATTTCTTTTGGTTCGATTTTAAGTACTTTCACTTCTGATGGAGAGGCTGATAATTCTACTTTTAGTTTGTTGCGTTTAGCAACCATATCATGGTAGTTTACAACCGCCCTAAATGAGTTAGCCTGAATGTTATCGTAGTCTTTCATTGGTACCAGATAAGTTATAGTAGCAACATCAGGTAGTAACTTGATTTTTTCGTTGGTTGTTTTATTTAAAATATGAATAGGGATTTTAATAGTAGCTTCAGTTAAACGATCTACATTAAAATTTAAGTTTACATCTTTAATATTATAGTTTACAGCGTCTGATGTTTTTTTAAGAGAAATATTTTCCGAATAGTTTTCATGTATGTTTTTCAAACTAACGGCTTGTGTGTAAACGGTATCTATTTTATTTAATTCAAGACTATCACCAGTTACAGATACATAAGCAGGAGTAATGCTTGGTTTTGATGTGATTGAATAACCAGGAGAGAAAATGGTTTTTAAGTTTAATTTAATCGGCACTAATTTAGTTCGGCCTTTACTGGATGAAAAAAATAAAGTGTCGGGTCTTATTTTTAATACATCAACATCAAAGTTTATGCTGCTGGTTATATTAAAATTTCCGTTTCTGATACTATATGCTTGCGATTTGGCATTTGTTTTTAGAGTATTGAAATCAATTTCAATAGGCTCATTTAATTGTTTTAATGAAATAAAAAGTAGTTTTAAACCACTTGCTTTTATTTCAACATCTAATGTTTCGGGGAGTTCTCCAACAATTAATTTATTGGAAGGGAGATTTGTAAAGGTAACCGGTATTTTTAAATTGTACTTGTAGTTTCTGTTTAAAGCATGCACCACCCATAGTAGTGATGCAATGCCTAAACAAATTAAAAACGTACCAACTTTTTTATTTAAAAGTCGACGTCGAATGCGAGTTATGGCATTAGACGATTTCAAAGAATTAAGCTGTTTGGTTTAAAGATAATGTAGCATCTTGAGAAACGGCATTTTTAGAAATTTTCATTTTAGAGCCATCTTCAATTGCCATAATGATTGTGCCATCATCATTCATCTTTTGAATAACACCGTAAATACCGCCAATCGTTAAAATTTTATCTCCCACTTTTAAAGCCTCGATGTATTTTTTAGTTTCTTTTGCTTTTTTCATTTGAGGTCTAATCATAAAGAAATAGAATACCACAATGATTAAAACTAAAGGAATAATTTGTGCAATTGGGTTACCACCTTGTTGACCACCTGCCATTAAGAAAAATAAATTGTTCATGTGTTTTGTTTTATGTTTTGTTTAATTGTTTTTAGTTTTTAGTGAGCCGTTGGTAAAGCATTTGGATTAGTTGTTTCAGGAACAATAATGTTTGCTTTAATGTAAATAATTCTGGTGCTAGGTTCGCAATTTGTTACTAAAGTAACCGATTTTTCAACTTGTCCTGATTTTCCTTCGCTGGCAAAAACGACATTTACAGAAGCTTCTTCGCCCGGAGCAATAGGTTTTTTTGGATACTCAGGAACTGTACAGCCACAACTACCACTTGCAGAAGAAATAATTAAGTTAGTGCCTCCTGTGTTTTTAAATTTAAATGAATATGAAACTTTTTCTCCTTGGGTAATTCTGCCAAAATCATGAGTTTCTTCTTCAAACTTAATGTCAGGTACACTGCTATTGCTTTTTCCGTCAGCTGATTGGGTATTCATCACATCATTCGTCGAAATCTCTTTGCTTTCTTGTTTACAAGATGAGGAAAGTAAAATCACCGATGCCGCTAATAAATATATTGTTTTCATAATTAATGTTTTATTTTCAGTAATTATCACTACTTTCTTTATTTATAACAGATGTAGTGTTTTTTACAGCATGTAAATTTAGTTGTTTTATGATGATAAACAATAAATATTATGTCACAAAAGGTTAATTTATTGGGGTAAGTTTTGGGGAAAATAGTGTATCTGGTTTTTAAAATCAAAGGCACGGTAGCCTAATTTAATAAAATAATTGAAGGTTAATTTTATGAAAAATTAATACTATTTATCGACTAGTAGTTTCAAACAGAGTTGCATTAATTCGCCCATACTTTTGCAATTCATAAAGCTACTGTTGCCATAATGATTTGCTAATTCACTTTTCAAGGTTTCTACTTTTTCAGGTGAAGATATTTGGTCGTTAATCATAACATCAATCAACTGATTTACTCTGTATGTTGATGTTTTAATCCTTTTCGAAATTAGAGATCGCTCCTCTGATTGATATTGTTTAACTGTGTTGTCATTCAAATGTTTCATACACATTTGCACAAAAGGTAAGTTTTCTTTAAAATACTGCGGCATATATATCGATTTTCTTCCTTCGTAACATTGTTGGTCAAAATCAATAGCTCTTATTCGGTACTGAGTATCTTCAAAATCTGGCGTTACATCTATAACGTAGTTATAGGAGCGCATATCACCTAATAACCTCACAAAACATCTTTCATTGAATTTTACAAATTCTTTGGCCAAGCGTATTTGGTTTAAGTCCGGATCATTTAGGTTATGAACGATAAATTGATCTCCCGGTATTCCAACGATGTGTTCTTCAATTAAGGTTTGTTTATTTACAAAATAGTTTATTCGGTTTGGTGATAAAATATGTTCCCATTCAAGCCCATATATTCTTGATGAGTCAGCATGTTTAATATAATAGTAATCGTAATTGTCGTTGTAATTATTAACTATTTTTATTCTGAATGGTTTTGAGTTACCAAAAGTACAAAAGTCAATTCTATCTACATGAAGATGTTCCATTACGGTAACATCTCCATTAGTTTTTAGGGTTGCATAAATGCCGGTTAATTCTCTGTTTAATTCTTCCATTTCACTTTGAGAATAACTAACCGTTAGCCAAAGCGAATCGTTTCCGAATTTATCGTACAAGCTTATGCTATTTGTGAAACGCAGTAAGTCTTCGTATTGTATTGATATATTTTGTATTCTTCCTGTTTCATCTAAATATTGATACAAGTTTTTACTTATTGGATAAGCAATTTTCTTTTTTTGAGGAGAATGATCGTTCATGAGTTTGTACTGATTCCATAAATATAAAGAAATGTTTTATTCACTTATACAAAGTTTTTTAAGCTATTTATTTTTCTTACTAACCTTTCCGATTCTTCGAAGTTTAATGTTTGCTGTCCGTCCGAATAAGCTTCTTCGGGTTTTTCATGTACTTCGTATATTACACCATCGGCGCCAGAAATTAATGATGCTAAGGCTAATTTCGAAACATACTCTCTAATGCCCACACCATGAGACGGATCAGCAATAACAGGTAAGTGTGTTTTGTCTTTTAAAACCTGAATAGCGTTAATGTCAAAGGTATTACGGTAAGCATTTTCAAAGGTACGTATGCCTCGCTCGCATAACATTAATTGTTCATTGCCTTTACTAAACACATATTCAGCAGAGTAGAGTAGTTCGTCAATAGTACCGCTAATGCCTCTTTTAATTAAGATTGGTTTATCTAATTCGCCCAAAGCATCTAACAAGTTAAAGTTTTGTGAGTTTCTAGCTCCTACCTGAAAAACATCTACATAATCATACATTTCTTTTATTTGCGATACTTGCATCACTTCTGTAATGATTTTAATGTTGTGAGGTTCGCATTGTTCTTTCATCATTTTTAAGCCATCAATTCCTAAACCTCTAAATGCATAAGGCGAACTACGTGGTTTAAAAACACCACCTCTAATTATTTTAATGTTGTTTTTTACTAAGTGTGCTACAATTTTTGAAATCTGTTCTTCACTTTCTACAGAGCATGGCCCTGCCATAATACAAGGTTCAGTGCCTCCAATGATAACGTCGTTACCTAAGTTTATTTGAGTGTAATCGGTTTTCCATTTTCGACTCACTAATTTATAATCGTCAGATACTTTGTGGATATCTTTTACGCCGTTTAAATGACCGATGTTTCTCAAATCTACATCAGTTTTACCAATGCAAACTAAGTAGTGTTCGAATTGAGTTTTTACCGGAGTAATTTTATAATTCAGCGATTGCAATGTGTTACAAATTTGATTGTAATCATTATCGGTAATGGTTTTATCTAATTGAATAATCATGTGTTTTAGGTTTAATGGATGAAATAAAATTGGAAATGTTTTCTTTTATGTTTTGATTATTACTGATTGCTTGAATAAAAGAACTACCAATAATAGCGCCGTTGGCATAGTTACAAGCATTAATAAAATCAGTTTGATTTTTTATGCCAAACCCAATTAACAAAGGATTTTTTAATTGAAGCGTTTTTAATTTATTAAAGGTTTCACTGATGCTTGATGATGTGTTTTTATTCGAGCCAGTAGTTGCATTTGATGAAACCACATATATGAATCCTGTACTTACTTTGTCAATTTGCAATACGCGTTCATTACTTGTACTCGGACTTACCAAAAATGCAATATGAATATTATAACGTTTGGCTAATTGTTTATGATGCAATTCGTAATCATCAATTGGTAAATCAGGTAAAATCAGTCCATCGATTCCGATGCTGTTGCAGTCTTTATAAAACTGTTCAATGCCATATTGCATCACACAATTTAAGTATCCCATTAGTATGATGGGTTTTTGTGTGATGGCGCGCAATGAGCTTAATTGTTTTAAAAGTAATTTTAAATTCATGCCGTTTTTAATGGCAACATCGCTGCTGTTTTGTATGATAGGTCCATCAGCTATTGGGTCAGAGTAGGGGATTCCAATCTCTATCATGTCTGCATCCGTAGCATCTAACGATTTTAAAATTTCTAGAGTACTATCTAAATTCGGAAATCCTGCTGTAAAAAATATCGATAGTATATTGTTTCTTTTAGTTTCAAATAATTGGTCAATTCTGTTTTTCATTTTTATGAGTTTAAATGATTCATGTATGTGTTTAAATCCTTATCGCCTCTTCCTGATAAATTCATTACCACAATATCTGTTGGTTTAAATGTTAGCTTAGATAATGCTGCAAAAGCATGGGCGCTTTCTAAAGCAGGGATAATACCTTCTCTTTTTGTTAGATTAAATGCCGCTTGTAATGCTTCATCATCTGTTACGTTTAAGTAGATTGCTCGTTTTATATCATGTAAAAACGAATGC
>Ga0066410_1000405_pt1 | contig 12335 bp, 1 predicted proteins | sample LakWasMet14_LOW5_2_FD_59497 | JGI IMG/M metagenome (GOLD analysis project Ga0066410, IMG submission 59497) | Freshwater sediment methanotrophic microbial communities from Lake Washington under simulated oxygen tension - Sediment Metagenome 14_LOW5 | ecosystem: Environmental > Aquatic > Freshwater...
GGGCATCGACTCCATCAAGCGCGTCGAGATCCTCTCGGCGATGCGGGAGCGCGCGCCGGGGCTGCCCGAGGTGAACGCCTCGGAGATGGCGGCCCTGCGCACCCTCGGACAGATCGTGGACTACATGCGCGGCCGCAGCGGAGCGACCGCTCCCTCCGCGAAGCCCGCGGTCACGGCGGCCCCGAAGGCCTCCGGCGTCCAGCGCTTCGTGCTGGTCGAGGAGCCCTGCGCCGCGTCGGGCTTCGTCGTCCCGGGCCTCAGCGCCGCGACGAAGCTGGTGGTGACCGACGACGGCTCCGGCGTCGCCCCGGCCGTCGCCAGCGCGCTTACCGGGCGCGGTATTCGCGCCGCCGTGGTCTCCTCGGAGGCCGTCCCCCCGGACGCCGACGGGGTGATCTTCCTCGGCGGGCTGCGTGACGTGACGAGCGTCGACGAGGCGGTGGCGGTCAACCGCGAGGCCTTCCAGGTCGCTCGCTCGGTCGCCGCCCGCTTCGCCTCCAAGGGGGGGCTCTTCGTGACGGTGCAGGACACCGGCGGCGACTTCGGCCTCTCGGGCCGCGACGCCACGCGCGCCTGGACCGCCGGGGTCTCGGCCCTCGCCCGCACCGCCGCCGTCGAGTGGCCGACCGCGAGCGTGAAGGCCATCGACCTCGACCGGGCGGGCCGCGACGCCGCGACCCTCGCGTCGGCCATCGTCGCCGAGCTCTTCACGGGTGGGGCCACCCGCGAGGTGGGGCTCCACGCCGACGGCTCTCGCAGCTCGCTGCGCAGCGTCGCCCGCGAGGCCGCTCCCGCCGCGATGGCCGTCGACCCGAAGTCGGTGGTGGTGGTGTCGGGCGGAGGTCGCGGGGTGACCGCGGCCTCGGTCATCGAGCTCGCGAAGCGCTCCCACGCTCGCATCGTGCTGCTGGGGCGCTCTCGCCTGGAGGACGAGCCCGCCTCGTGCCGCGGCGTCTCGGACGACGCCGGGCTGAAGCGGGCGCTGCTCGACGACGCGAAGAAGTCGGGCCGCGCGGTGTCGCCCTCGGAGGTCGGGGTGCAGGTCTCGAAGGTGCTCGCCAACCGGGAGGTGCGCGCGACGCTCGACGCGGTGCGCGCTGCGGGCTCGGAGGTGCGCTACGTGGCGGTCGACGTGCAGGACGCGGCGGCGCTGCGCTCGGCGCTCGACGAGGTGCGAGGCGCGTGGGGACCCATCACGGCGCTGGTGCACGGGGCCGGGGTGCTGGCCGACAAGCTGATCGCGGAGAAGACCCCGGAGCAGTTCGACCGGGTCTTCGACACCAAGGTGGTCGGGCTCCGGGCGCTGCTCTCGGCGACCGCGGGCGACCCGCTGCGCTGGGTGGTGCTCTTCTCCTCGGTGGCGGCGCGCACGGGCAACAACGGCCAGTGCGACTACGCGATGGCCAACGAGGTGCTCAACAAGGTCGCGGCGGCCGAGCGTCACGCTCGCGGCGCCAGCTTCGTGGCGAAGTCCATCGGCTGGGGACCGTGGGAGGGCGGGATGGTGACGCCCGCGCTCAAGGCGCGCTTCGACCAGATGGGCGTCGCGCTGATCCCGCTGGCGGAGGGCGCGAGGCGCTTCGTCGACGAGATCACCGCGGCCCCGGGCGAGGTCGAGACCGTCGTGGGCGGCGCCATGGGCGAAGGGCCGCTGGGCTCGAAGACCACCGCCACCGTGATGTCCGTCGAGGTGGCGGTCGACCAGGGCTCGCACCCCTACCTCACCGACCACCGCGTCGCGGGCAAGCCGGTGCTCCCGGTGGCGCTGGCGATCGAGTGGATGGCGCGCGCGGCGAGGGCCTTCCGCCCGGCCGCGGGGGCGATGCGGCTGCGCGACCTGAAGGTGCTGCGCGGCATCAAGCTGGACCACTACGAGAGCGGCGGCCACCGCTTCACGCTCCTCGGGGCGGCGAAGGCGGGCGGCAGCGCCGACGAGCTGGTGATCGAGCTGCGAGGCAAGGACAACGGGCTGCACTTCAGCGCCACCGTGGACGTGAGCGAAGGCGCCCGGCGACCGGCCGAGCGCCCCGCCAGCCCGAAGCTCGGAGCGTGGACCCGCGAGGCCGTCTATGACGGTCACCTGCTCTTCCACGGGCCTGCGTTCCAGGTGATCCAGTCGATCGACGGGGTCTCCCGAGAGGGCCTCACCGGCACCCTCACCGGCACCCTGGAGCGGGGGTGGTCCCCGGAGCCCTGGCGCGTCGACCCGGCCGCCCTCGACGGGGCGCTGCAGTTCGCGCTGCTCTGGTCCCGCGAGGTGCTGGGCGGCGCGTCGCTGCCGATGGCCGTCGGCTCCTTCGAGAGCTACTCGGAGTCTCTCCCCGAGGGCGCCATCCGCTGCGTGGTGCTGGGCCGCGAAGCGCACGACTCCCGCGCCGTCTGCGACGTGGTGCTCGAAGACCTGTCGGGCCACGCCCTCGCGGCCTTCCGGGGGGTGGAGACCATCCTCCGGCCGGGTGAGCCGGTGGTGCGCGAAGAGACCTCGGCGGGCGTCCCCTCGTGAGCTTCGAGCCCATCGCGATCGTCGGGCAGGGCTGCGTCCTGCCGGGTGCGCTCTCTCCGCAGGCGCTGCGGGAGCTCGTCCAGGCGGGGCGCAGCGCCGTGGGGCCCGTGCCCGCGGGCCGCTGGCGCCTTCGTCCTTCGCACGCGATGGGCTCTCCCGAGCACGCGACCGACCGCACCTGGTCCGACGCCGGGGGCTACGTGGAGGGCTTCGACGCCCTCTTCGACCCGACGGGCTTCCTGCTCCCCGAGGCGACGGTGCGAGGCCTCGACCCGGCCTTCCGCTGGGTGCTCCACGCCGCCCGCGAGGCCCTCCGCCCCATCGGCCACGAGCGCCCCTCCGACCGCGCGGGGATCATCCTCGGCAACCTCTCCTTCCCCACCGCGGGGATGTCCCGCTACGCCGAGAGCGTCTGGCTCTCCTCGCAGGACGCCTCCTTCCAGCGCTCCGTGGGCGGCCTCGCCGGGCTCGACCGGCCCGACGCCCGCAACCGCTTCATGTCCGGCCTCCCGGCGCACCTCGCGGCCTCGGCGCTGGGGCTCGGCGCCGGGTCCTACGCGCTCGACGCCGCCTGCGCCTCGTCGCTCTACGCCATCAAGCTCGCCTGCGACCGGCTCCACGACCGCTCCGCCGACGTGATGCTCGCCGGGGCCGTCAACGCCGCGGACAGCCTGTTCATCCACGTGGGCTTCTGCGCGCTCTCGGCCATGAGCCGCACCGGGCAGAGCCGCCCCTTCCACCGCGGCGCCGACGGGCTCGTGCCCGCCGAGGGAGCGGCCATCCTCACCCTCAAGCGCCTCTCCGACGCGATGGCGGCGGGAGACAAGGTGCTCGGGGTGATCCGTGGAGTGGGGCTCTCCAACGACGGCCGCGGCCGGGGGATGCTGGCGCCCGCGGAGGAGGGGCAGCGCCGGGCGATGCAGCTCGCCTACGCCATGTCGGGGCTCTCCCCCTCGGACGTCTCGCTCCTCGAGTGCCACGCCACCGGGACGCCCGTGGGAGACGCCACCGAGGTGCGCTCCACCGCGGCGCTCTACGAGGGCCTGCGCGACGTGCCCGTCGGGTCGCTGAAGTCCAACCTCGGCCACCTGATCACGGCCGCCGGGGCGGCCGGGGTGATGAAGGTGATCGGGGCGATGGACGCGGGCGTACGCCCTCCCACGCTCCACGCCGACGCGCCGCTCGAGGTGCTCGCGGGGTCACCCTTCCGGCTCCTCACGAAGAGCGAGCCCTGGCCCTCCGACCGCCCTCGCGTGGCGGGGGTGAGCGCCTTCGGCTTCGGGGGAAACAACGCCCACCTGCTGGTCTCGCAGGACGCCGTCGGTCTCCGTACGACTTCGTACGCGGGCGTACCATCTCGCGCGAAGGTCGCGATCGTGGGCGTCGGGGCGATGCTCGGCGACACCACCGGCGCCAGCGAGGGCGCTCGCGCCGTGCTGGGCGCCGAGCCGTGGTCCCCGAGGAGGGAGTCGGTGAGCGTCTCCCTCGAAGGGCTGCGCTTCCCCCCTCGCGACCTGGAGCAGACGCTCCCCCAGCAGTTGATGGTGCTGGAGTGCGCCCGTGAGGCGGCGGTCGGCGTGACCCTGCCCCGAGAGCGCACCGGCGTCTTCGTGGGCATGGGGGCCGACCCCGAGGTGGCGCGCTACGGAGCCCGATGGAGGCTCGCGGAGTGGTCCGAGGCGTGGGGTCGCACCACGGGGACGACGCCCTCCGAGGGCTGGCTCTCGAAGGCTCGCGACGCGGTGCTGCCGAAGCTCGAAGCCGCGGGCGTGGTCGGCACGATGCCCAACATCCCCGCCAACCGGATCAACAGCCAGCTCGACGTGGCGGGTCCGAGCTTCACCGTGTCGGCCGAGGAGGCCTCCGGGGTGGTGGCCCTGGAGATCGCCGCCCGCGCCCTGCGCGAAGGCGAGCTCGACGCGGCCCTGGTGGGAGCGGTCGACCTCTCGGACGAGCCGGTGCACCGGGAGGCGCTCCGTGAGCTGGGGCTCGACGTGAGCCCAGGGGATGCGGCGGTGGTGCTGCTGCTCAAGCGCCTCGACGACGCCCGGCGCGACGGCGACCGGGTGCTGGCGGTGCTCGACGGCGAGGGGGCTCCCTCGCTGCGCGTGGGCGACGGGGCGGTCGATGTCTTCGCAAAGGCGAGGGCGCACGCCGCGTCGGGGCTGCTGAACGTGGCCGCGGCGGCGTGGAGCGTCGCTCACGGGGCCCGGCCCCAGGCGTCGAGGGTGGCGGCCCCGTGGCTGGGAGAGCGCGTGGCCGAGGCGACGACTCGCTCGCTGGGCGATGGCGTGGCGACGGTGAGGCTCAGCGGGGGAGGGGACCCGACGCCGCTGCGGCTGGAAGCTCCTCCGAGGCTCTACGTCTACGGAGGGAGCGACCGCGCCGCGGTGCTGAAGGCGCTCTCCGAGGGCGTCGAGGGAGGCGCGGGGCCTGCGCGGCTGGTGCTGGTGGCCGCGACGGAGGAGGAGCGCCTCGCGAGGGCGCAGCAGGCGAAGCGTCACCTGGAGGGCGGAGCGCCGATGCCCGACGGGGTGGCGTACCGCGCGGCTCCCTTGAAGGGCGACACGGCCGCGGTGTTCACCGGGGCGGCGGCGTCGTACCTGGGCATGGGCCGGGAGCTGGCGCTGGCGATGCCTGGCGCGGTGGCGAAGCTGGGGCAGCGCTTCGGCTCGATGGCGGGGGCGACGCGCTGGAGCTTCGGGGAGACCGCGGAGCCGGAGCACCCCCTCGATCAGCTCTGGGCGAGCGCGTTTCTGTGTCAGCTCCACGCCGAGCTGGTGCGCGACGTGTTCGGGCTGCGGCCCGAGGCGACCATCGGGTACTCGTCGGGGGAGAGCAACGCGCTCTTCGCCTCCGGGGCGTGGCGAGACCTCGATGTGATGATCCGAGAGTGCTGGGAGAGCCCGGTCTTCAAGGACGAGATCGTCGGAGAGCAGAAGGCCGCGCGCAGGCTCTGGGCGAAGCGTGGCGTCGCGGGCGCCGAGCGCGCGGCGTGGCGCACCTGGAGCGTGGCGGCCCCGGTGGCGGCGGTGCGAGAGGCGCTCGAGGGCGAAGCCTCGGTGCACCTCACGATCATCAACGCGCCGGACGACTGCGTGATCGGCGGCGAGGCGCTCGCGTGCGAGCGGGTGATCGAACGGCTGGGTCGGGCGAGGGCGATGCCGCTCGGCTATGCGATGGCGGCGCACTGCCCGGAGATCGGGGAGATCGCCGAGGCCTGGTACGCTATCCACCGGAGGGAGACCTTCGTGGTGCCTGGGGTGAGGCACTACTCGGCGGGGAGCGCGACGGCCTTCACGGCGGAGCCCGATGTGATCGCGAAGGCGATCACGGCGCAGGCGGTGGACACGCTCGACTTCCCTCGGATGATCGAGCGCGCCTGGGCGGACGGGGTGCGGGTGTTCATCGAGCACGGCCCCCGCGGCCTGTGCAGCGGCTGGATCAAGAAGGTGCTCGGGGAGCGGGAGCACCTCGCGGTGCCGATGGACGTGTCGGGTCGCAGCGGCGTGCGTCAGCTCGCCAACGCGGCGGCGGCGCTGGTGGCGGCGGGCGTGGCGGTGGACGTCGAGGCGCTGCACCGCGCGCTCGGCGCCGACGCGCCGCCCAAGAAGGCTACAGGAGCGACGATGAAGGTACCTGCGCACGCACCGGCGATCCGGCTGCCGGCGTTCGAGACGGGCGTGCAGGTGATGGCCCCTGCGCCGAGGCTGGTCCCGGTGCTGGGCGAGGAGATGCCCTCGGCGGTGGCCACGCCGGTGGCGGCGGCTGCGCCGGTGGTGGTGACGGTGGCGGTGACGGCGCCGAGGCCCGTGGTGGTGACGGCGGCGCCCGCGGCGATGGTCGGGGCGACGAACGACATCGTCGCGAGGGCGATGGCCGAGCAGGGGCGCGTCGCGGCGATCCACCGGGGGTACCTGGAGGCGCAGGCGACGGCGCACTCGCGCTTCCTGTCGCTGCAGCAGACCATGCTCGCGGGGCTGTTGAGGGCTCGCGGTGGTGTGGGCTCGGTGGCGGTGGCTTCCTCCCCGGTACGATCGCTCGGTGGCCAGTCGCCCGAGCCAGACCCCGACCGTGAGGGAGGGAGAGCGACCAGCGACTCTTCGGTACCCGTTCCGTTCTCCGCTGTCGGCCCGAGCGTCGCACCCCCTCCCTCACGGTCGGGGTCTGGCTCCGACGGGGGGCAGTCCGCTCGCGGACTTCCGGTGACTTCCGAAACGAGCCCATCGTTGCCGCAGGTTTCAACCTGCGGCCCCAGCGGCGAGGCCCAGGCTTCACCCCTCGGCCCCAGCGGCCACCCCGGTCCTCGCTTCGATCGTGCCCAATTGGAGACCCTCGCCTCGGGCTCCATCTCCTCGGTCTTCGGCCCCGCCTTCGCGTCGCAGGACGGCTACGCCCGCCAGGTGCGCATGCCGATGCCGCCGCTGCTGCTGGCCGATCGTGTCACCGGCATCGACGCCGTCCCCAACTCCATGGGCGTCGGAACCCTCTGGACCGAGACCGACGTCACCCCCGAGAGCTGGTACCTCCACGAGGGCCGGATGCCCGCCGGCATCATGATCGAGTCCGGCCAGGCCGACCTCCTGCTCATCTCCTGGCTGGGCATCGACCGGCTCAACCAGGGCGAGCGCGTCTATCGCCTCCTGGGTTGTGAGCTCACCTATCACGGCGAGCTCCCCCGGCCCGGTGAGACGCTCAGCTATGAGATCCACGTCGACTCGCACGCCCAGCAGGGCGACGTGCGGCTCTTCTTCTTCCACTACGATTGCCGGGTGAACGGCGAGCTCAGGCTCTCCGTGCGCCACGGCCAGGCCGGCTTCTTCACCGATGAAGAACTCGCCAACTCGGGTGGAATCCTCTGGGACGCCACCACGGGAGAGCACTCCACCACCGCGCAGCTCGACGCCCCGCTCGTCCCTTGTACGAAGCGATCGTTCTCCCAGGACGACCTCCGCGCCTTCGCGGAGGGCCGCGTGGCGGACTGCTTCGGTCCCGGCTTCGAGAAGGCCCGCACCCACGTCCGCAGCCCTCGCATCTCCGCCGGGCGGATGCTCTTCCTCCACGAGGTCGTCGACCTCGACCCCACGGGCGGACCCTGGCAGCGCGGCTACCTCCGCGCCGAGGCGCCCATCACCGCGGACGACTGGTACTTCGCGGGCCATTTCCACAACGACCCCTGCATGCCCGGCACCCTCATGTTCGAGGGATGCCTCCAGGCGATGTCGTTCTATCTCGTGGCCATGGGCTTCTCCGTCGACCGCGACGGGTGGCGCTTCGAGCCCGTCACCGGCACCAAGATCCCGATGCGCTGCCGCGGCCAGGCGACGCCCGAGTCGAGGCATCTCACCTACGAGATCTTCATCGAAGAGGTCATCGCCGGTCCGGTGCCCACGGTCTATGCCGACCTGCTCTGCACCGTCGATGGTCGCAAGGCCTTCCACGCCCGCCGCGTGGGGCTGCGCCTCGTCCCCTCGTGGCCCCTCGACCACTGGGCCTGGCTTCCCGCGCTCTCCGGCTCCGACCCCGCGCACGCCGCCATGGACCTTCGCCGCCTCGGCGGTCTCCGTGGGTATGTCGAGCCCAAGCCCGTCGCCGTGGTCGATGGCTTCGCCTTCGACTACGCCTCGCTCATCGCCTGCGCCTGGGGCCGTCCGTCGGCCGCCTTCGGGCCGATGTACACCCGCTTCGACAGCACCCGAGGTGTCGCTCGCCTTCCCGGTCCGCCCTATCACTTCATGTCGCGCATCACCCGCGCCGACGCGCCGCTCGGCGTGCTCCAGCCCGGCGGGGTGATCGAGGCCGAGTACGACATCCCCCCGGGGGCCTGGTACTTCGACCTCAACGGACATCCCACGATGCCCTATTGCGTGTTGATGGAGGCCGCCCTCCAGCCCTGCGGCTGGCTCGCGAGCTACATCGGCAGCGCGCTCACCACCGACGTCGACCTGCTCTTCCGCAACCTCGACGGCACCGGAACCTTCTACGAAGAGATCCTCCCCACCTCGGGGACCCTGCGCACCAGGGTGAAGGTCACGGACGTCTCCCGCTCGGCGGGCATGATCATCGAGTCATTTGAAGTCGAGTGCTTCGTCGGAAAGACCCTCGTCTACAAGATGAATACGGTCTTCGGGTTCTTCCCCGCGGAGGCCTTCGTCAACCAGGTGGGATTGCCCGTCACCCCGGAGGACCGCGCCCGCATCGAGTCCCCCTCCGACGTGCTCATCGACCTTCGCGCCCGCCCGGCGAAGTACTTCGAAGGCTCCCCCCGCCTCCCCGCTCCGATGCTCTGCATGCTCGACCGCATCACCGCGTGGGAGCCCGATGGCGGCAAGAAGGGCCTCGGCTGGGCCCGCGCCGAGAAGGACGTCCGCTACGACGAGTGGTTCTTCAAGGCCCACTTCTTCCAGGACCCCGTGCAGCCGGGTTCGCTGGGCATCGAGGCCCTGGTGCAATTGCTCCAGTTCGCGATGATCGAGCGCTCCATGGCCGACGGGGTGGCCAACCCCCGCTTCGAGCCCGTGGCGGTGGGCAGGCCCGCGACGTGGAAGTACCGCGGTCAGGTGGTTCCGAAGAACAAGCGCATCACCACGGAGATTGCCATTCTCGAAGTGGGTATTGACGCCGGGGTGCCCTTCGCCGTGGCCGAAGGGTCGCTCTGGGTCGACGGCAAGCGCATCTACCACACCCGCCAGCTTGCGATGCGCATCGTGCCGGGGGGGAATGGCCCCCTCACCGCGCTGCCGCGCGCCCTCACCCCCGCGGAGCGGGGGCAAGGGCTCTCAGGAGCTGACAGGTTCGCGGTTGGACCGGACGCCCCGAAACTCATCAACCCGACACTCACCTCGCAGACGTCAGAGCCCTTGCCTCCGCTCCGCGGGGGTGAGGGCGCGCGGCAGCGCGGTGAGGGGCCCCACGAAGAGACCCTCGACCCCTCCACGGACCTCTGGCTGGGCGACCACCGCCCCACTTGGACGCTCCCCGCCCTCCCGATGATGTCCATGGTCGACCGACTCGCCGGAGCGCTCACCCGCTCAGGCGCGATGGTCACCGGGCTCTCCGACGTGCAGGTGCACCGCTGGCTGCCCTTCGCCGGTGCGCCCGTTCGGCTGCGCACCGAGGTGAAGGAAGGCGGCGAGGTCACCCTCTCGGCCTTCCGCGAAGCCCGCGAGGCGGCCCTCTCCCGCTTCGAGCCCGTGGCCTCCGGGCGGGTGCTCACCGATACCCGATATCCGATGGCGCCCGCCCCGATGGCCCCCTTGAGCGACGCCGTCCCCGCCGAGGACCCCTATCGCTCCGCGGCCCTCTTTCATGGGCCCGCCTTCCAGATGCTCCGCTCGTGGAAGATGGGCTCGCGCGGCTCATCGGCCCTCCTCGACCTCTCCCTGCGCGGCGTCCCCCGGGGAACCCTCCACCAGGGCCTCCTCGACGCGCTCACCCACGCCATTCCCCACGACGCCCTCTCTCAGTGGTCACCCGATATCTCCGACGACGTGGTCGGTTATCCCTATCGGATTCCCTCGCTCACCCTCCATGGAGAGATTCCCTCCTCGGGTGAAGGCCGCGTCGAGGTGCGCTTCGCGGGCTTCGACGGAGAGCCCCGCTTTCCGAAGTACGACATCCAGCTCCTGGTGGACGGCGTCGTCCTCGTGGCGCTCACCCTCGTCGAGGTGCTGCTCCCCAAGGGGCCCATCGGCCGGGCCTCCCGCCTGGAGCGCCGCGCCTTCCTCCGCGACCGCCGCTTCGTCCCGGGACTGCGCCTCTCCCGCTCCGAGGGCGCCTCCTCCGTGGCCGCTCCCTCCGACGTGAAGCCCAGCGACTGGCTCCCCGGCAACGTCGCGACCATCTACGGCGCCCCCCCGGGCGGCGACCTCATCGCCGAGGTCGCCGTGCGAGACCACGTCGCCTCGCGCGCCATCGTGCACCCGAGCTCCGTGCGCCCCGCCGCCGACCTCCGCAGCGCCACCGTCGCCATGCGCCCGCTGCGCCGGCACTTCATCGACGTCGCTCGCGAGGGCGACGCCGTCCGGGTCACCGACGCCGCGGCCCCCGCGCTCGACCTCGCTCCCGTGGAGTCCTACTGGCGCAAGCGCTTCGCCATCGGCGCCTGGCCCGTGGAGGACCTCTACTACGGCCTCATCGAGCGCTTCGTCGGCGACGTGGTCATCGCCGACCCGGAGGCCTTCGCCAGCGTCCGCGGCCGTAGCTGCCTCTACCTCGCCAACCACCAGGTGGCGGTCGAGTCGCTGCTCTTCTCGGTGATCGCCTCCGCGCTCTCCGAGGTCGCCACGGTCACCCTCGCCAAGGCCGAGCACCGAGGAACCTGGGTGGGCGAGCTCATCCGCCACAGCTTCTCCTACCCCGGCATCACCGACCCCAGGCTCATCACCTTCTTCGACCGCGATGACCGCGAGTCCCTCGTGCGCATCATCGGCGAGCTCGCCCAGGACATGGCCCAGCGGGGCAAGAGCGTGATGGTCCACGTGGAGGGCACCCGGGGGCTCTCCTGCCGACAGCCGGTCATCAAGATGAGCTCGGCCTTCATCGACATGGCCTTCGCCGTGGGCGCTCCCATCGTGCCGGTGCGCTTCGTCGGAGGCCTCCCCCAGGACGAGCTCTCGCAGCGCCTGGAGTTCCCCCTGGGCTACGGCCGCCAGGACATCTGGATCGGCCGCCCCATCGAGCCCGCCGCGCTCGCCTCGCTCCCGCTGAAGGAGCGCAAGCAGGTCGTCATCGACGCCATCAACGGCCTCGGACCCTCTCCCTCCGACGAGCGCCCCGCGACCCCGGACCCCGCCTTCGCACGCCGCGTCGAGCCGTGGATCCCTCGCTGCGGAGGCACCCCCGAGCACGCCGTGCTCATGGCCACCCTCGACGCCCTCGGGTCCTACCGCTCCGAGGCCACCGCCCGCTTCGTGGCAGGCGCCCGCGAGGGGGCCCTCGTCGCCGGGGAAGGCCCCGCGGGAGAGTGGCTCGCCGGCTTCGCCCGATGGCTCCTCGGGGGGCGCTCCCACGTGGAAGGAATGACCCGCTGATGTCCCTGATCCACCGCCCGTTTCGCCGCGTCGGGGTCGTCAACCGTGGTGAGGCCGCCGTGCGCTTCCTCCGCGCCGCCCGAGCGTGGTCCAAGCGCCACCGCGAGCCCATGGAGGTGGTCGCGCTCTATACGCACCCCGACCGCGACGCGATGTTCGTGCGCGAGGCCGACGAGGCCATCCTGCTCGGAGACGCGCTGGTCCCCGGCTCCACCGGCGCGATGCGAAGCGCCTACCTCGACGTGCCCCGGGTGGTGTCGCTGCTGGTCGAGGCCGGCTGCGACGCCGTCTGGCCGGGCTGGGGATTCGTCTCCGAGCGACCCGACTTCGCCGACGCCTGCGCCGACTCGGGACTGGTCTTCATCGGCCCCTCGGGCTCCTCGATGCGCCTGCTGGGCGACAAGATCGGCGGCAAGCGCGTGGCCGAGGACAACGGCGTCCCGGTCACCCCGTGGAGCGGCGGCCCGGTGGTCGACGCCGCCGAGGCCACCCGCCACGCCGAGCGCATCGGCTACCCCGTGCTGCTCAAGGCCGCCGCGGGCGGCGGTGGCCGGGGGATCCGCATCGTGCGCGCCGCCGACGAGGTCGCCCCGGCCTTCGCCAGCGCCTCCGCCGAGGCCCGCGCGGCCTTCGGTGACCCGACCCTGCTGGTGGAGTCCTTCGCCCCGGAGGCGCGCCACGTCGAGGTGCAGGTGATCGCCGACTCGCACGGCCGGGTGCACGCCGTCGGAACCCGCGATTGCAGCATGCAGCGCCGCCACCAGAAGGTGCTGGAGGAGGCCCCCGCGCCGGGCCTCGGC
>Ga0066410_1000406_pt1 | contig 12297 bp, 12 predicted proteins | sample LakWasMet14_LOW5_2_FD_59497 | JGI IMG/M metagenome (GOLD analysis project Ga0066410, IMG submission 59497) | Freshwater sediment methanotrophic microbial communities from Lake Washington under simulated oxygen tension - Sediment Metagenome 14_LOW5 | ecosystem: Environmental > Aquatic >...
GAGTGTGTCCAATACCAATATTTCCGGTTCTGTCTTTATCTTTTGCAAAATCTAATAAATCAGATACTTTGCCTTTTTTCTTATATACATTTAAGTTGCCTTCTGGCGAAATAAGCGCAACTCCGGCACTATCATAACCTCTATATTCTAAACGTTGTAACCCTTTTATTAAAATAGGAAACGCTTCACGGTTTCCAATATATCCTACAATTCCACACATAATATTTGAAAAATAATAACAGGCTAATATAACAAAAATTATGCAATATTATTGTGTGAAAGGTAGCAAAATAAGGGATTTATTTTGAAGTGACGATTGAATTTAAAGCACTCGAAATGTTTGGGTATTTATATCGAAATCCAGAATTTATAAGCTTTTGAGGGCTAATTCTTGAGCCTTTTAACAACACGTTTGCCATTTCTCCAAATAGTAATTTTAACACAATACTCGGTACTGGCGGTAAAAAAAATGGCTTTTTAAGGGATTGCGCTAATGCCTTAGAAAAAGTTAAATTATTTACAGGCTCAGGAGAAACAGCATTATAAATACCCTTGAAATCTGAGTTGAATAACAACGTACTAAAAATAGAAATTAGATCATCTATATGAATCCATGGCATATATTGTTTCCCGGAGCCTATTGCCGAACCTAAGCCTAATTTAAATAATGGTAATAGTTTTGCTAACGCCCCACCTTCATGGCTTAAAACAACTCCTATCCTTACTATACTTAGGTTATTTGAAAACAATTGAATTTCATCGTATGATTTTTCCCATAACTCACAGGATTTTGATAAAAAATCTTCATTGCCTTGATCTGTTTCTGTGTAAATTTTCTCAGAAGTAACAGCTCCATAAATGCCAATTGCACTCGCTCCAACAAAAGATTTTAAATGAATATTTTTCTTTTTAATAACTGAAGTAATAAGTGCCATACTATTAACTCGAGAGTCAATAATTTCTTTTTTACGATTGCTCGTCCAACGCTTATCTGCAATTCCACATCCCGCCAGGTGTACAATATGTTCTACCCCATCGAATGCCTCTTCATCAATTTTATTCTCTTCAACATCCCAAAAATATGCTTTAATTTCAGTATTAGATTTTGGGTTTCTTGAAAGAATTCTTACTTCGTGTCCTGCCGAAATTAAATGTTTGGCTAAAGCTTTGCCTACTAAACCTGTACCACCTGATATTAATACAATTGCCATGATGCTTAAGTTACAAATAAGACGTAACTTTGTTTAAAGTTAATACAATTATGAATCCGATTTTTGATATACATATTTTTGTTTGTACAAATCAACGCACTGGCTCCGAAAAACTGAGTTGCGGAGAAACACATGGATTAGAGCTAGTTGCTGAATTTAAAAAGCAATTGAAAGATTTAAATGTTGGGCTCAAAACCAGAGCTAACAGAAGCGGTTGCTTGGGTATTTGTGATTTTGGGCCAACTATTGCTATTTATCCCGAAGGTGTTTTTTATGTTGGAGTTAAAAAAGAAGATGTAAAAGAAATAGTGGAATCGCATATTGTAAATAAGAAACCGGTTGAAAGATTACTATTAAAGGAATGGAAATAGCTCGAATAAAAGATTTACAAAAGCCTGATTTATTTGAGAAATTTAAGACTCAATTACATAAAGATTATGAAATGTGTGGTTTAACAGAGCTTACACCTATACTTAGTAGTAATGATCTTGAACATGTTTACCATCAGATTTTGAATTCGATTTTATTACTTGAGAAAAAAGAATCAAGTGTATTGCAAAATTTATTGTACAGAATTGATGTTACGGAAGTACAAATTAAACGCGAAGCGTCACAAAATCCTGAAAAAAATTTCCAACAAATTTTATCCGAATTAATTATTAAAAGAATTTTACAAAAGGTAATTTTAAAACAAGAATATTCTAAATAATATGAATATTACTATAAGAAAAGGTACGCAACAGGATATACCTCAAACGTTAGGATTAGTAAAAGAATTGGCTTTGTATGAAAAAGCACCAAACGAAGTTGAAGTTACAATAGCTGAAATGACTGAGTGGGGATTTGGAGCTGATAAGCTATTTGATTTTTTCGTTGCCGAAGAAAATAATATCATTATAGGCATTGCTTTGTACTACTATAAATATAGCACATGGAAAGGCAAATGTTTGTTTTTAGAAGACATTATTGTTACTGAGCAACATAGACAAAAGGGAATTGGCAAAATCTTATTTAACGAAGTTGTAAAAATAGCTAAGCAAACTAAGGTGCGCAGGATGGAATGGCAGGTTTTGGAATGGAACACCCCTGCTATTAAATTTTATGAAGGTTATAATGCAGTACTTGATGGGGAGTGGATTAACTGCAAGTTAACCAATCACCAATTACAAGAAATGTGATAAATATATACTTAAACTAAATAGCTTTTATTTATTACAAAGTTCATAGAGGTTTAGTTTCTCGAACAAATAACACCATATTTATAACCTAAATATTTTCTTAGGTTAATTAAAAAGACGAGTCAAAAACAGATAGATTTAATTATTTTTATTGCCTCAATTAGTATTTTGGATTTACAAAAACATAATCAAACAGCCGCTAATCGTAAAAAAGAAAACAAAACTTTTTACGATAGATTAAAGCGCACCAAACCTAAAAAATTGGATGAAAAATTTCATGAGCTTCATGATGAAGTATTTGAAGAAATTGACTGTTTAGCTTGTGCTAATTGTTGCAAAACAACCTCACCCACTTTTTATAACAGAGATATTGAACGCTTAGCAAAACATTTTCGAATAAAGCCCAGCGAGTTTATTGACAAATACTTGCGTATTGACGAAGATAAAGATTATGTGTTGCGTCAGGCACCCTGCCCATTTTTGGGATCAGATAATTATTGCTCCGTTTATGAAGACCGACCAAATGCTTGTAGAGAGTATCCACACACTGACAGAAAACGAATGGATCAAATTCTAGACTTAACCTACCGCAACACGCTAGTTTGTCCGGCTGTATTAGAAATTACCGAACGATTAAAAAAGATTATTTAGCAGGTCATGCTGAACTTGTTTGGCTCCGCCGATTATACAATTCAACATCTTAAGAGACCCTGAAACAAGTTCAGGGTAACAAAACACCTATTTAGTTCCGGTATGCCCGAAACCACCTGCGCCGCGCTCGGTTTCATCTAAAGATGTTGTAGCTTCCCAAGTAATTTGTTCATGTTTTGCAATTACCATTTGAGCTACGCGCTCACCATCATTAATTGTAAAAGATGTGTTTGATAAATTAACTAATAACACTTTTACTTCGCCTCTATAATCAGCGTCAATAGTGCCAGGAGAATTTAATACAGTAATTCCATTTTTAAACGCTAAACCGCTACGTGGACGAATTTGTGCTTCGTAACCTTTTTGTAATTCAATAAATAAACCGGTAGGAACAAGTGTTCTCTCTAATGGCTTTAATTCAATCGGAGAATCTATATTAGCTCTTAAATCAAGGCCTGCAGAAAGTTCAGTAGCGTATTGTGGTAATTCGTGTTTCGATTGATTAACAACTCTAACTATCATGCTTCAATGTGTTTTAATTTTTTTAAATTATCGAATTCTAATTTATAAAATATCCACGCAAAGATTGCCAACAAAATATTATTAATTACCAACTTTAAAATTACACTTTCAGTATCACTAAATAATGTAGATACAAAATACAAAACCAGAGCAAGCGTCGAGAAAACGGAAATACTTCTTAAATTATATTTTACCGGATAATATTTTTGCCCTAAAACATACGACATAATCATCATACCGGCATAAGAAATAAGTGTTGCCCATGCACAAGCCATGTAACCAAACTTTGGTATACCAACAAAGTTAATTACTAGAGTAATAACAGCGCCAATAATGGTAATAGCCGCGCCAAACTTTGTTTGACCAGTTAATTTAAACCATATCGATAAATTCCAATACACGCCAACACATAAATTTGCTAGTAACAAAATTGGCACAACAGCAATTCCGCTTCTATATTTTTCGCCAATAATATGCTGTAACCAAGGTAAATTCATCATGGTTCCTAAAAAAATAAACCAACAAAATAAAATGTAATATTTCATTACAACGGCATTTAGCTTTTTCGAATCGTTACCCTTTGAGTGATTGAAGAAAAAAGGTTCGGCGGCATACTTAAAAGCTGTAGTGAAAATTGTCATAAGCATGGCTATGCGATAACACTGGCCATACACTCCCAATTCGTGTCGAGCAATATCTTCTGGCAATAGGTATTTTAAAATAAAACGGTCAAAGGTTTCATTAATCATTCCGGCAAAGCCCAATATCAGTAAAGGCCAAGCATAGGAAATCATTTTTTTCCAAAGGTCAGTATCAAACTCGAGCTTGATTTTTGTAAACTCTTTTGCCAAAACTAATAAGCAAATAATATTTGCCAACAAACCCGCTAAAAAGGAATAACCTACCCCAACCTGTGGATTATAAAACGAGCCTAATGTAGATTCAGGATTTTCGAAATAGGCCGGCTTACATAAATTAAAGTAAAAAACATTAATACCTATGTATAAAAAAACATTCAGCAATTTTAAGCCTGCAAATTTTTTAGCTTGATTAGTTTGTCGCAATTTTGCAAAAGGAATTGCCATCAATGCATCTGTAGCAACAATCAAAACACACCATACAATGTAATTTTGATGATCAGGTTCTTTGATGAAATCGGCTATTGAACCCGAAAACCCAATAAAAATAAAACAAAATGCGGCTGTACTTGCAAACAGTGAAATTAAGGCTGTTGAGTAAACTACATCTTTATTGTCTTCTTTACTTGAAAAATGAAAAAAAGCAGTTTCCATTCCGTAAGTAAATAAAATATTTATAAAACTAATGTATGCGTAAAACTCGGTATTAGCAGATAATTCCTGTGGTTCCTTAAATACATACGTTAATACAAAGGAGTATAAAAACGTCATAACACGAGGCAATACACTACCTAAGCCGTAAACAACTGTTTGTGAAGCTAATTTTTTGAGTGGATTTGACAAGGTTTAACGTTTTAAGAAACTAATGTATAGATTAAAGAAAAAAACAAATCAATTGATTTTATAAGATATTAACGTTAACGCGTGAGTAAACAAGCGGTTTAGCTTTTCATTTTAGCAATTAAATTGGTAGTAGAAAAGCCCTTTACCAATGGTATCGTTATTACTTTTCCACCTTTAGCAGTAACAATATCATAGCCTACAATTTCTTCTACTTTATAATCATCTCCCTTAACTAAAACATCGGGTTGAATATATTGAATCAAATCATAGGGAGTATCTTCATCAAACAAAACAATAGCATCAATACACTCTAAACCTGCTAAAATAATTGCTCTTGTTTCTTCGGAGTTAATTGGCCTTTCGGGAGATTTGCCCAAGCGTTTTACTGATGAATCGGTGTTTAATCCAAGTACCATTACATCTCCTAAATCTCTTGCTTGTGTTAAATACTCAACATGTCCTCTATGCAAAATATCAAAACAACCATTTGTAAACACAACTTTTTTTCCATTTTTAGAACACTCTTCTAAAAACAATTTTAAGCTTTGTTTATTATGAAGCTTATCACTTAGTTTCTGATGAAACGACATCTGTTTTTGATTTATTGATAATTGGTAATAATATTAAACTCAGTAATCCGAAAACAACAAATAAAATGAATTGAGATGTCCATGCCATCCAAGGGAAAGCAAAAGCTGTAATTTGCTCAACACCATAGTATATCAACAAGCCGCCAATAATTGCAGGGTACACACCAAGCCCACCCGGTGTAAAAATTACCCCAAAGGTGCCAAATAGTAGCAATGCTAAACAAACAGATTGCCCTAAGTTTGCAGTAGCATCAAATGCAAAAAAACAAGCATATAAACCGTAAAAATAACAAGCCCAAATTGCTAAACTGAGTACAATAAATTGGAATTTATTTTCCATATCTTTTATAGAGCTTAACCCTTTAGCAAAGCCAACTATAATATTGCCTAATTTTCCTTTTAATACATTTGCCAGTTTTTTGCGTAAAAGAAAAAACGCTAAAATAAATAGAACTAAGACAACTATTAAAACTGTCAGTTTTACAGGATTTCCGGTAATACCTCCCAGTTTTAGCATCATAGGATTGTAAATGTATTTTAATGTTAAATCTTTTAATTGAGCAAACTGAGCAACCAGCGTTAAAAAGAAAATAATCAATAATAATAACAAATCAACTATTCGTTCTGTAATCACAGTACCAAGAGCAACCTCAAAAGGAACATCATCATACTTTTTTACTAAAGTACAACGGGTTAACTCCCCCATACGAGGTAAACCGTAATTGGCAAAATAGCCAACCATAACCGCCCCAAAAGCATTAAGCTTAGTGGTTTGGTAGCCTAGTGGTTTTAATAAATAATTCCAACGGTAAGAACGAATAATATGACTTAATAAAGAAATAGCCATAGATACGGCTACCCAAAAATAATTGGCATTTTTAAAAGAGTCGATGATTTTATCTTTTTCAGACCAAACCGACCTAAATGACAACCAAACCAACAAAACGCCCACGCCAAGCAGAACAATAAACTGAATGATGGATTTGGTAGTTTTACTCACTATTGCTTATTTTAAACGATTAGTTGCTGTATCAGGGAAAACAACCCAAGGACGAAATGTTTTTGCAGCTTCAAAATCCATACCTGCGTATGAAATAACGATAACCACATCTCCTAAACTAACTAATTTAGCCGCCGGACCATTTAAACAGATAACCCCCGAACCACGCTCACCTTTAATAACATAGGTAATAAAACGTGCACCATTGTTTTTATTTAAAATATGTACTTGTTCGTTTTCTATCAAATTAGCAGCATCCATTAAATCCTCGTCAATTGTAATACTGCCTATATAATCTAACTCCGCTTGTGTTACAGTAACACAATGTAACTTAGATTTCATTACTTGAATTTGCATACTCATGCGGCAAATGTAAGTATTTAACAGCCAATAACACAAACAAAATTTAGTTAATTACGCTTTAAAAACTTGCCTTCTAAATCCATGAAAAATCCCATAAATCACTAACCTAAACCGCTTATATAGTAAGTTTGTCATTTCTTTAAAATAATTGCATTTTTACTACATAATTTTTTTAAAATGAAATACAAAAACCTATTATTTTCTGCAGGAATCATTGGATTTGCCATTGCCTGTTCGTCTACTAAACAAGCTCAAACAAGCTCGAAACATACAGCAGCAATTGTTGCCGAACCAGCTATAGACTTGGATACTATTAAAGTTTTAGCTGAAGAACCTCCTAAAAAGAAAATATACCAAGCCACTAATACCAAAACCAGCGATATTATCCATACAAAATTATGGGTTAGTTTCGATTGGGCGCTATCTCGCCTAAATGGTAAAGCTGAATTATTAGTAAAACCGTATTTCTATCCAACTAATATGCTTTATTTAAATGCTCGTGGTATGGATATAAAAAGTGTTAAGGGTTTAGCGCTAGTGCGTAAAGCTATTATTTTAAAACCAGGACAAAAAGTAAAAGAAGAAGATAGTAATACAGAAATTCCTTTAAATTTAAAATACACTTATACTAACGATTCTATTAGAATTGATTTAGGTAAAGTTTTAACTAAAGACGATAAATATAAAATAGAAATTGAGTACGTTGCTAAACCAAACGAATTAAAAGAAGGTGGAAGTGGCGCTATTACTAGCGACAAAGGTTTATATTTTATTAACCCAACAGGTTCTGACCCTGATAAAATGCCTCAAATTTGGACTCAAGGAGAAACACAGTCAAACTCTGCGTGGTTCCCAACCATCGATAATCCAACAGAAAAAATGACTAACGAAATCTACATGACTGTAGATGATAAATACACAACTCTATCAAACGGTTTATTAAAAGAGTCTAAAAAAAATACAGACGGCACACGAACTGACCATTGGGTAATGGACATGCCTCATGCACCATACTTAGTAATGATGGGTGTGGGCGAATTCAAAAAAGTAACAGATGAGCCATGGAATGGTAAAGAAATTAGTTACTATGTAGAAAAAGAATATGAACCACATGCAAAAGCTATTTTCGGTAAAACAAAAAAAATGGTTGAGTTTTACTCAAACAAATTAGGCGTAGCTTATCCTTGGCAAAAATATTCTCAAATTGTTGTTCGTGATTATGTAAGTGGTGCAATGGAAAACACATCTGCTACCCTACATGGCGATTTTGTTTGCTACCAAACAACTCGTGAAATGATTGATGGCGCAAAAGGAGAAAGCACAATTGCTCACGAATTATTTCACCAATGGTTTGGCGATTTAGCAAGCTGCGAAAGCTGGAGTAACTTACCATTAAACGAATCATTTGCTACATATGGTGAATATATGTGGGAGGAATTTGAAAATGGAAGAGATGCAGCTGATGACCATCATGCACAATCTCGTTTTGGTTATTTTGCACAAGCAAATCAAAAGCAAGTAGATTTAGTTCGTTTTGACTACGAACAACGTGAAGATATGTTTGACGCATTTAGCTACAATAAAGGTGGACAAGTTTTACATATGTTACGTAAATATGTTGGTGACGATGCTTTTTATGGTTCTTTAAAACTATATTTAGAGCGTAATAAATTTAAAACAGCCGAAGTTCATGACTTACGTTTAGCTTTTGAAGAAGTTACCGGCGAAGACTTAAACTGGTTTTTTAACGAATGGTTTTATGCTAAAGGACACCCTGATTTAGATGTAAAAAAATCTTACGATGCTTCTACTAAAAAATTGAAATTAGAAATTACACAAAAACAAGATTTTAAAGTAGCGCCATTGTATAAATTACCAATTGATATTGATATATACTCTGGTGGTAAAAAAGAGCGTAAACGTATTTGGATTGATGATGTGAAAAATACAATCATGTTAGATGTCGCAGCAAATCCTGATTTAGTAAACATTGATGCAGAGCGTCAATTATTAGCAAAAATGAATTACGAAAAAACAAAAGAAGAATTTATTTTCCAATATAAAAACGCACCATTATGGGGCGATAGAGATGAGGCTCTAGATTATTTTAAAGAACACATGACTGACAAAGATGTTGTTGAAATTGTGAAAACAATAGCTCAAAACGATCCTTGGAAAAAATTCAGATCAGAAGCGATTGGTTTATTAAGCACAATTGCTAAAGATAAAGAAACTGAAATAAAACCTATATTAGTTTCAATAGCTACAAAAGATGCAAGCACAAAAACTAGAGCTGCTGCAATTAAAGCCCTAGCAGCAAACTATAAAGGTGATGATTTAACAGCATTATACGAAGCTGCTTTAAATGAACAATCATACGCTATTGTATCAGAAGGTTTTGATGCAATTGCAAAAACAAATACTGAGTTAGCAATGAAAAAAGCTAAACAATTAGAAAGTGAGAATTCAAAAGAAATTATGTTCTCAATTATGGATTTATACTCTAAAAATGGATCTGACGATAATCATGAGTATTTTAAATCTATCAAAAAGAATTTTAGTGGATTTGAGTTAATGGGCTATGGCAACATGTATGGTAAATATTTAAAACGCGTTACTAAACCCGAAACTGCACTTGATGGCGCACAACAAATTGCAAAAATCGGGAAAAGCGATAATAAATATGTGAAATATGCTGCACAAAAAGTAATGAATGATAACTTAGTAAAAGTATGGCAGGATAAAGAAGATAAATTAAATGCTAAGATTGAAAAAGCGAAAAAAGATCCTTCGACAAGTTCAGCAAGCGAGCTAGAAAAAATGACTACTGAGTTAAAAACTATATCAGAAACTAAAAAACAAATAGTTGAATTATATAACTCCATTAAAAAATAATATTTTTCTTAAAGACACTTCTAATGGAAGTGTCTTTTTATTTTAACCATGAAACCACTTATTATATCAACCATCGCATTATGTTTAAGTTTAAACATTAATGCGCAAGAAAAAAAACTGACCATACAAGATGCTGTACTTAAAGGTAGAACATCTTTAGCTCCAAAAAGATTACCAAATCTAGGTTTTGTAAAAGGTAAAAATCAGTTTTCGTATATCGACAACAATACTGTTTTAGTTGGTGATAATGCAACCGGAAAAACCGCAACTTGCGTAACTGTTAGCGACTTAAACAAACTATTAAAAAGCATTAAAAAAGACACTCTAGCAACTCTAAACGCCATAACCTGGAAAAATGCTGAGCAGTTTTATTTTAATAATAAACAAAGTGAATTGCTTTATACGATTAATGAAAAATCAATAACAGAAACCGACAGAAAGGCTGAGGCAAATGATTTAGAAGCTTATGAAAAAGAACCAATAACTGGAGTATACACGTATTGTAAAGATTATAACTTGTATTTAAACGTTGGTGGTAAAGACATTCAAATAACAACAGATGGCTCTTCTGACATTATGTACACGGGACATAACATTCATCAAAATGAATTTGGTATTAGCAAAGGAACTTTTTGGAGCCCAAAAGGAAACCACTTAGCGTTTTATCGTATGGACCAAAGCATGGTTACTGATTATCCAATTATTGATTGGACAACTCGCCCTGCACAAAATAAAAACATCAAATATCCAATGGCAGGTAATCCTAGCCATCATGTAACTTTAGGTGTATATGATTTAAAAAACAACAAAACTATTTTTATTAAAACCGAAGGTGATAAAGAACAATACTTAACTAACATTGCTTGGAGTCCGGATGAAAAAAGTATTTACATCGCTGTTTTAAATCGCGATCAAAATCACATGCACTTAAATCAGTACGACGCCCTAACCGGTAATTTCATTAAAACATTATTTGAAGAAAAAAACGACAAATATGTTGAACCTCTTCATGCTATGTTGTTTTTAAAAAATAATGCTAATCAGTTTATTTGGCAAAGCAGAAGAGATGGATTTAACCATTTTTATTTATACGATGTGTCAGGGAAATTGATAAAACAATTAACTAAAGGCAATTGGGAAGTAAAAGCAGAAAATGGTTTTGATGCAAAAGGCGAACGTTTATTTTTTCATGCAAACGAACAAAGTCCGGTTAATCAGGATTTGTATGCTGTGAATTTAAAAAGTGGAAAAATGGAACGTATTACTAATGGTAATGGATTTCATAACTGTGTGCTTGATGAAAAAGGAGATTATGTGATTGATAATTTTAGCAGTTGTTATATTCCTCGTGAATTATATGTTATTAATACCTCTTCTAAAAAATCAACAACCATTTTTAAAGCTGAAAATCCAATTAAAGACTATCAATTAGGAAAATGGAATTTGTTTACAATAAAAAACAATGAGGGCACAGATTTATACTGCCGCATGTTTAAGCCCGTAAATTTTGATTCAACAAAAAAATACCCTGTATTAGTTTATTTATATAATGGTCCGCATTCACAATTAGTAACTAACACTTGGATGGCAGGTGGTGAATTATGGTACCAATACATGGCACAAAAAGGCTTTATTGTATTTACTTTAGATGGAAGAGGAACTGACCACAGAGGCACAGCTTTCTCACAAGCTACTCATCGTCAATTAGGAACTAAAGAAATGGAAGACCAATTAGCTGGCGTTGATTACCTAAAAAAATTACCTTATGTTGATGGTAATAGATTAGGCGTGCATGGTTGGAGCTTTGGTGGCTTTATGACTACATCATTAATGACGCGTTACCCTGATGTATTTAAAGTAGCTGCTGCTGGTGGCCCAGTAATTGACTGGACATACTACGAAATTATGTATACAGAACGTTACATGGATAATCCAAAAGACAACAAAGAAGGCTATGAAAAAAATAATTTATTAAATTATGTAGATAAATTAAAAGGTAAATTATTAATGATTCATGGCGCACAAGACCCTGTAGTTGTTTGGCAACACAGTATTATGTATCAAAAGAAAGCTGTGGACAAAGGCATACAATTAGATTATTACGTATATCCAGGACACGAGCATAATGTTTTAGGAAAAGACAGAGCACACTTAATGGAAAAAATAACAAATTACTTTATAGATAACTTATAATAATTATAGAAAAAGGAAAGGCCCACGATATGTGGGCTTTTTTGTTTTATTTAATTCCTGAGCAAACTGTTATATCTTCTATATTTGTGTAAAAATATAATTATGGATTTTTCTAAATACAATCATACCGTAACAGAACGTTTTATTCGCTACGCGAAAATCGATACACAATCTGACCCAAATTCTCCAACTTGCCCTAGTACAATGAAACAA
>Ga0066410_1000407_pt1 | contig 12256 bp, 7 predicted proteins | sample LakWasMet14_LOW5_2_FD_59497 | JGI IMG/M metagenome (GOLD analysis project Ga0066410, IMG submission 59497) | Freshwater sediment methanotrophic microbial communities from Lake Washington under simulated oxygen tension - Sediment Metagenome 14_LOW5 | ecosystem: Environmental > Aquatic > Freshwater...
TATATTATTGTGTTTTAATAGAGTAGAGGGGAGGTAATTAATGCCTTTTGTCTATACCCCACAATAATTTATTTCTAAGGGTTTCAAAAAAATGCTGCCCTTCTAAATTAATCATGTTAAATCTGAATTCAGCTTTTTTAATAATAAGTTCAGATTGATGCTTAATGGTTTGAGATCTTGAGTCTAAGGATACGTTAAACGAATCGCTTCGTCCGCTTACTTTAAAGCTTATCGTTTTGTTATTAGAAATAACAATAGGGCGCACATTTAAGTTATGCGGTGCAATAGGTGTTATAATAAAGTTGTCAGAATCGGGTACCATAATTGGTCCGCCACAACTTAAAGAGTAGGCTGTAGAACCTGTTGGTGTTGATATAATTAAGCCATCGGCAAAATACGAGTTTAAAAAAATACCATCTACATAAGTATCTATATTAATCATCGCACTCGATTCTTTTTTATGAATCGTAAATTCATTTAAAGCGTAATTAACTTCATTAAAACAAGCCGGGCAATCAACTAACTCAATCAACTCGCGTTTATCAAGCGTGTATTTTTCTTTAGTTAAAAGCAAAATAGCTTTTTCAAAATCTTCTTTATAAACGGTTGCTAAAAAACCTAAACGCCCGGTGTTTACTCCCAAAACCGGTATGCCCGATTTTCGAACAAAAGCAAGGGTTTCGAGCATAGTGCCATCGCCACCTAGTGATATAACACAATCTGCTTTCGCAATTAATTCTTCCGAATTATTGAAGGTGCTAAAAGCAAATTGCTTGTTGAAATTTGAGTTTACAAAATCCAGGTAAGGTTTATAAACAACGATATGAAAATTTTCTTTTTCACTCAGTAATAACAATTGTTCCAAATAGTTTGGATAGTTATCTTTTGTGCTTCTGGCGTAAACAGCTATTGTCATATCAGAGCACTAATTTACAAAAAATAAATGGCTTCTAAATATTTAAGAAATGCATAAATTCATCCAACTTGTCTTTTAAACCACTTTCAAAATCACTGTTTTGGAAAGATGCTTTTACTGTATAGTTATAACGGTAAAATGTTTGCAGTATTCTCGACAAATCTTCTTTATTTACTTTTAAAGTAATTTCCATTTTAGTACTATCAGGTATTGATGATACATGGCAACTAAGCACCTTTGCTTCATTTCCTTCAATAATACTGGCTATTTGTGTTAACGAATAATCTACCTGATTTACCTCTAACACAATCACACCTCCAACATTCTGTACCGAAGCCATGGTAGAGATGTTTTGTAATAAACCTTTTAATGAAATACAACCCTTGTATTGTTCCTTATCGTCTAACACCGGTATTAAAGTTAAGTTAAACGACATCATTAATTTTAATAAATCGTAGGTATGTTGATAGTTGTGAATAATTGGCTTTAAAAGAGGAATTTTTAAATCATCTAATTTATCTTCTAAATGACTGTAATCAATCAAGTCATGTTCAGATACAACACCAACTAAGTCTCTGCCTTTTATAACTGCAAGATGAGATACTTTAAATTGTTCCATCCAATCCAAAGCCACCTGAACAGTATCAGTGTTTTTTAGTGGAGGAATTTCGTCTGTTATTAAATCGGCAATTAGCATGACCAAAAATACTATTTTTATAATGAACTGAGTGGTTTAAAGATACCTTTTAATGTTTTTTATCAATATTTTTATGTTTTAAAAACTTTATATTTGACCTCAAATATTTCTTATGATTTCTTTTGATAATACCGAAAATGCTTTTAAAGCAAAGTCTAATAAAGATTTAAATCGTTCATATTGGCTTTTTAAAATGGTTGGTAACCCAGCTCTTGTAAAATTTGGAGCAAAAACTGCGCCAATTGCTTTAAATATTGGATTTAAAGGGATAATAAAAAACACCATATTTAAGCAATTTGTTGGTGGAGAAAATATTAACGATTGCAATCAAACCATTGCTGAACTTGGTAAGTATAATATAGGCACCATTTTAGATTATAGCGTTGAAGGAAAAGAAAGTGAAGCTGATTTTGACGCCTGTTGTAAAGAAACCATTGAAACCATTCATAAAGCAAAAAACGATAAAAATATTCCATTTTGTGTATTTAAAGTTACAGGTTTAGCTCGTTTTGCTTTATTAGAAAAAGTGAGCGCTAATTCTAGTTTAACTGATTCTGAAACTAAAGAGTACGATAAAGTTAAACAACGCGTAAGCTTAATTTGCAAGGAAGCAGCTGATGCCAATCAGCCATTGTTTATTGATGCTGAGGAAAGTTGGATACAACCGGCTATTGATGCTTTAGCCGACGAAAATATGGCTATACATAATAAAGGAAAAGTAATTGTTTATAATACATTTCAGTTATATCGTAAAGACCGTTTAGATTTTTTAAGACAAACCATAGCTAAAGGAAAAGCTAATGGATTTCAGGTTGGAGCTAAGTTAGTACGAGGCGCTTACATGGAAAAAGAAAGAGAACGTGCTCAACAAAACAATTACCCATCTCCAATACAAGATACTAAAGAAGACTCTGATATTGATTATAATTTAGCCCTTGAAGAGTGTGTGAAAAACATAGATATGATGGGACTTTGTGCCGGTACTCATAACGAAAAAAGTAGTTTATATTTAGTGGAGTTAATGAATAAATACGCCGTTTCAAGTTCAGATAAACGTATTTATTTTTCCCAGTTATTAGGCATGAGCGATCATATTAGCTATAACTTAGCTTTAGCTGGATACAATGTTTCTAAGTATGTTCCTTACGGCCCGGTAAAAGAAGTATTGCCTTATTTAATCAGAAGAGCTCAGGAAAACACTTCCGTTAAAGGACAAACAGGTCGTGAGTTAAGCTTAATTATTAAAGAAAAACAAAGACGCAGTAAATAATTAATCGAGACTTAAAAATCTGTATTGTTTGATTTAGCAAGGATTGTTGAGTATATTATACAATGTTTTAACGGCCTTTTAAAATTTGCGCAAAAATCAAATGGATTCAAAATTGAGGGCAGGCGCGAAGATGATTTGGGTCGTTCGCGAAGCCCTTCAAATCATCAGTTTGAAGCCATGCAGATTTTAACTAAATTTTAAGAAGCCTTGATTTTTGGTTCTTTTTATCAAGAAAAAGAACCATTGTAAAACAAATTAAATAAAAAAAGCTGTCTCAAAAGGACAGCTTTTTTTATTCGAATTCAATGTTTTTTTATTCTTTTGGAGCTTCTTTATTTTGATCTTTAAAGGCATCAAAATCAAACGATAAAGTAAAACGTAAAGTATTTTGTAATGGATTACGTTGTGTAATTGGTATTAAATAAGCCATATCTAAACCAAATACATTATATCTTACACCAATACCAGCTGTAAAATATTTACGATTACCTTTTGTTTTTGCTTCGTTAAAATAACCTGCTCTAACTGCAAATGTTTTTGCATACCAATATTCAAAGCCTGCGCTATAGTTAATTTCTTTTAACTCTTCTGAACTACCGCCAGGTGCATCGTTAAAGGATTGTAACATGCCTTTAGGTACAGCAACATCAGGATTTTTTCCGGCAACTATAATTTTTTCTCCTGTACTAGCATTAAGCGAATCATTTCCGGTTGCAGTTTTTAAATAAACCGGTTGTGTAGGAACTAATAATTTGTTCACGTCGCCATAAATACCAAAGGTGTTATAGTCATCAATATCAAATTTTAAACCGGCACCTAAACGTAAGTTAATCGGAATAAAATCTTTTTTTACTGAGTACGAAACTTTGTTACCAATATTAGTAATAGCCAAACCAGCTGTTGCTTTTGCTTTTTTACCGTTAATTTCTAGTTTTTTTGATTGGTAATATAATCCAATATCTGCAGCCGTTGATGTGCCTGGCTTAGTTGGTTGCCCATTACTTAACGTGTAATTACCGGTTAAGTTAGAGCGAACGTATCTTACAGCTAAACCTGCCGAAAATGTTTCGGATAATTTTTGAGAATAAGCTAAATCGATAGCAAATTCATTTGGTCTGAATTGCCCGGTTGTATTACCAACAATATCAGTAAATGTTATGTTACCTAACGAAAAATACCTTAAAGAAGCACCCACTGCTTGGGTTTTGCTAATTTTTGTATAGCCTGATACATAGTATAAATAAATATCCGGTACTAGTTGTTTTAACCAGGGAGTAATTGAAATACCGGCACCTGATTTTTTTTCAGCAAAAGCTAATTTTGCAGAGTTCCAATGTATACTATTTGCATCAGCCGGTGTAGCAGCCCCAACCTCGCCCATGCCTCCTTGTTTAGAGTCTGGTGCAATCATTAAAAAAGGCACTGCTGTTGTAATTGTATTTACTCGCCCACTTAGTTCCTGTGTGGTAAGAGATTTAGAACTGGTTTGCGCATTTGCTTTCGAAAACAATAATGCTCCAATTCCTAAAGTTCCTATAATATGTTTTTGCATTTGCATTTAAATCTTTTCTATAAAAGCGAGCTTCAAAGATATAATTAATTTAGAATTACAAGCTTTTCAATTTTATCTGCTTTCTTGTTACTATTATCCGCTACCGATACTTTATATATATAAACACCTTTAGCTAATTTATCTCCATATTCATCTTTCCCGTCCCATTCAATTCCATCAAAACGGAAACCATCGTTATTTATTGTTTGATTAATTGATTTTACAATTTTACCTGAGATGGTATAAATCTGTATCGACACTTTTAAAGTAGTGCAACATTGATTGTGTTCAATGAAAAATTTGGTTTTACTGGTAAATGGATTTGGATAATTTAAGATATGTGTTAAAGCTAGTTCTGCCTTTTTGGCTACCACAAAGTCAGTGTAAGCCGATGATGAATTGTTTTGTACATCCCACACTTTTAAACTTAATTTATGATTTCCTTCAGATAACTCATTAAACGGGTATCTTATTTTTCCCGACTGATAAGTGTTCAAGTCTGCGGTATAATAATCATTTAATACAATAGGTTTATTACTTGCTTCATCTAATATAGCAACAACATCATGACCAATACCTGTACCTATAGTATTAATACCACTAGCATCAGAAATTTTAGCGTATAATTTTGGGCTTTCGTTAGTAGTACCACCCGAAACAAATTTCTCGTCATTCATATACAAACCAATAGTTGGTCCTTGGTTATCTTTAATAGCATTTGAGTTAGAACCTCCAACAACTAGTTTGTCATAATATCCATTTGCATCCATAACTCCATTATGGGCATAATAACTTATTTTTCCTTTGCCGTAGTTGTATGAAATATCTTGAGGTACCAAAAAGGTAAATGTAAACTCTCCATTTGTAACAACAGATTTACCTTTGTAAATTATGTTTTTTTGAATTAAGAATGATGTAGGAATAGAGCCGGGATCGTTGCCCAATGTATTTATGGTCATTTCTTTGTCAAATACTGTTGGGTATACTACACCATTAAAATTGGTAAGTTTATTGCCAGCTTTATCTCCAACAAACCCGGTAATTGTAATTAAAGATAAGGCCTTTAGTGTATCGCTAGATGTAGATGTAACACTTTGAGAGTTTACAGTTGATGTATAAACTTCTTGTTCAGGATAAGCAAGTCTAACAGCCGGATCACCCAATACAACAAAGTTCATGTATTGTTCGCTGAATCCAATTTGGCGTTTTGTTAAACGATACAAATCGCCAATATGAGGCATTTTTCCATTACTCATTGGTGTTACAGCATGATTAAAAAACGCTGTATTTAGTTGGAAATTTAAACCTGAAAATGCTAGTCGAACAGTTGTAACTAAACCAATGGCGCCACCATTCGGATTTAGTAAACAATATTCTCCAGCCGATGTTCTGTCTGGGTCGTCAAATCTTGAGAACTCACAAGTGGCCGTAACCATTAAAGGCATGTTGTTGATATTTTGCCAACCTAAAATCTGAGGCACTTCCACATAACGTTCTGCGCCTAGTCCTAATTCACCACCATGCCCTGTGTAGTTCCAAATTAAACAACCTTTTGTAAATCGCTGATTGATGTCATTTACAGCATCTGGGTATCTATCGCCTCCAGGTGTAGAGTATTGAACGTAAGAGTCTACAAAAATTTTATCTACATTATATTCTTTATGATTATTGTAAACAATATTTGCTAACGAATTAGCTTGATTGTAATGTTCATTATTATCTTCATCATCACTTACAAATGCAATCCAGTTACGCCAATCTCCTTGCGGGTAGTCGTTAGTTGATGTGGAGCATGATGTTTCAGTAGCATACGGATCGAAAGAAAAATTTTTCTTGTAATAATGAATGATTTTATTGGTAACAGCTACAGCTTCTTCCTTGGTTTTTACAGGAAATCGTCCAACGCCAATATCAACTAAATCATAGCCGGATACTGGATTTAATTCGCCCTCATTATCATCCATCATAGCAAAGTAATCATCAGTTACGAATGATTGAGTGTAGGATGATGAGTTGTCTGTTTCATATGTTGGAATTAATGCACTGTTTCCAGGAAGATTGATATCTTTATTTTTATATGAACCATCGCCAAGTAATAACAAGTATTTGGTTGCTTTAGTTGGGTCAGTAGGTCTTTTGTAAAGCATTTTTACAAAATCTCTAATGGCACCAATATCTGGCGTGCCCGATGAAAATTCGTTATAAACTTGTTGTGTTGTAGCAATGGCATAGGTAAGCGTATCATACGTTTGATGTAATAATGCTAACTGATTGGCTTCAGTTAAAAAATCGGGATGAGTTACAATAACATAATCTGCTTGCAGAATGCTATGTAAGTTTTGATTTGATATCAAACCATATTCTTTAGGAGTATAAGCTTGGTCGGGAGTAAATACGCAATATTCTCTCAAAGAGTCTGCAGATGCTGTGTAATCAGCTATGTTCCCACTATAATTGTATAACTGTTGTTTAACATCTAGCGGGACTGTAACGTCCCATATTATTGGTGAATTAACATTATTGTTTGTAATAGAATAATTAGCAAAACTATTTGGTCCAGATATAACTCTTCTATCTCTGTAATTAAATTGAGATTGTCCAAATATTAAATTTCTCCTACAGTTAAACTCAATTTGATTTAACCAGCCTACAGCTTGCGACGTTAATTTGCTTACGGTAATACCTAAAAAATTAGAACTTAGTAAGCCCCTAGCGTCACCTTCCGCATATTTACCCACATCTGCCAGGTAGTTTGAGGTAACTACAGAGCCACAAGTAATGGTAAAGGAACCACTGTTAAAATTGACTCCATATCTCGATACAACATCTCCACGCGATAAAACGCCTGTTTTAACAAAAACACTATCACCTATAACTGCATTAGGTATATTAAATGAAAAGGAGTAAGAGGTGTTAAAGTCGAATTTCTCACCGTAAAATTCTCTGCCGCTTTTCACTAAGTTTACAGCATCTTGTTCATGAAACCCATAATAATCCTGAGTACTGGTATATTTGTTTGGAGTATTGCTTAGCGAATTTTGTGAAACAATTCTTTTTCCTGAGCCTAAATCAGTCGTTAAAAAATAAAATGAGGTGTCGCTAAAATCATGATTTTTATGATTGTAAGGGAAGTCAGTGTAATTAGTTAAACTCCATTTATCCGTGCCTTGTCCATAAAATAAAATATAATCATTAGCATCAAAACTTCCATCTGATTCTCCAACAATGGTTATAGGATTTTCAACTAAATCATCTGGTCTGTATTCTGAGTTTTTTTTAGGGAGCATTTTGCCACCATTTCCATATAATCTTATGTTTTGCGGATTAATATTTGTTACATCAATTCCTAATTTTGTTAAAAATGTTTTGTCTATTTTGTATACGCCTTCTTTTGTAACAGCTATTTTGTACCAATTACCGGTGGCTAATACAGATGACGAAGCGGCATTAGTTTTAGTGTTATTCAAAGTTCTAAAAGTAGAGGTTGATTGAAAATCCCAAAAAGGAGTATAGCTTTCTAAAAATTCGTACTTATTAGTTTGTTGATTTAATCTAATAGGAACAATTTTTTGGTAAATAAGTGTTTCATTTCTTGATTTACCAATACTCGAACTCATACTGAATTCGTTACTAATTAAGGTTTTAAACTCATTAATTTCAGTTAACTCAAATGTTGTTAGCTCTCTAACAGAAACATTTGTAAGCTTAAATGCCGGAACAGTAGACCCATTGCCTGCATTATAGCTTTCTATAAAAAAGGGTAAATTTTGATTTTTAACATCTCGGTGTGCTTTTTCAAGAAATGGTTTTTTATCCTCAGTTAATGTTAGTTTTTTAGTTTGACCTTGTGTGCCTGAATAAAAAAACAAACTGATTACTAAAAAATTTAGGTAAATATGGGTTTTTTTTAACATTTTAAGGAGTGCTATGAGGTAAAGTTACGATACAACGACAAATAAAAAAAAATATTGTTGCATAAAAGTTTTTATTTTTCAAAACAGACTGCTATATTTGTATTTAGGAAAAGAATAAGCAAAAACTTTTTTATGACTAGGAAACTTACACTACTACTCACTATATTCTGTTCTATCAGTATTTGGCAAGACTTAAGGGCGCAAGATCCTCAGTTCACGCAGTTTTATGCTAATCCACTATATTTAAACCCTGCATTTGCTGGTACTGCAAGATGTCCGCGTATATGCATGAACTACAGAAATCAGTGGCCGAATTTATCAGGTACTTATGTAACTTACAGTGCTTCTTACGATCAACACATTGATGCAATCAGTGGAGGTTTAGGAATTATTGTTACTCAAGATGATCAAGCTAGAGGAACTTTAAAATCAACTAATGCTAGTTTAATTTATTCTTATTTATTACCTGTTACCAGAGAATTTTCAATCAAAGCTGGGTTACAAGCTGGTTTTTTTCAAAAATCACTAGATAGATCTAAACTGAATTTTGGAGATATGATTGATGCACGAAGAGGTTTCGTTTGGAATACCAGCGAAATTATCCCGTCTCAAAATAAAACTAATTTAGATTTTTCAGCAGGTTTATTAGGATATAGTAAACGTTATTTCTTTGGCGCCTCTGTTCATCATATCACTCAACCAGATGAGGGTTTACAAGGTCCATCTAAATTACCTATGAAAATTACAGGTCATGCAGGTGCAATTATTTCTCTTGAAAAAGGTAATGAATCTTATATATCTCCAAATGTATTATTTCAACAACAGCAAAATTTCACTCAATTAAATTTGGGGATGTATTTTGTTAAAGGAAATTTTGTTGGTGGGTTATGGTATCGTAATTCTGATGCATTTATTGTGTTAGTTGGTGTTCAAACAGATCATTTGAAAATAGGATATAGTTATGATGTTACAGTTTCTAAATTAGCAAGTAACACTGCTGGTTCTCATGAGGTTTCGCTTCAAATGCAATTTGAATGTAGACCTAAGAAAAAGAAATATAGAACAATTAGTTGCCCATCTTTCTAAAAAAATATTGTAACCTTTTTATAAAACTTACGTTATAGCCTTAAATTAAATCTCGAAATATGAAGTTCAATTTCATCAAAAGTCGCAAATCACTAGCTATTATCTTATCGGTACTAGCTGTTTCTTGTGCTAAAGAACGTTCGCCTGTTACTGGTTGGTCTTATAATGAACCGGATAATGGTGGTTTTGAAAAGATGCCTTATGAAGAGCAAGAAACAGGTCCTGGTTTAGTGCTAGTTGAGGGTGGTTCATTTTCAATGGGTCGTACAGAAACTGATGTTACTTATGAGTGGAACAACGTTCCTCGTCGTGTTACGGTGTCATCGTTTTACATGGATGAAACAGAGGTTAGTAACTTTTCTTATTTAGAATATTTATGGTGGACTAGCAGAGTTTTCGGTCCAACGTTCCCGGATATCTATTATAAAGCTTTACCAGATACTTTAGTTTGGAGAGAGAAGTTAGCATACAACGAGCCTTACGTAGAATATTATTTACGTCATCCTGCTTATAGAGATTATCCTGTTGTTGGTATTAACTGGTTACAAGCTAATGAATTTTGCGCTTGGAGAACTGATCGTGTAAATGAATTTATTTTAATTCGTGAAGGTTTGTTAGAGCATGTTCCAAACCCTTCAGATCAAGATTACTTCAGTACTGAGGCATATTTATCAGGTAAATGGCAAGGTCAATTAAAACAAAAATTACCTTCATTTGATGAGCAAAATCCAGAGAGAGATGTAAGAATGGAAGATGGTATCTTTTTACCTAAATACCGTCTACCAACAGAGGCAGAATGGGAATATGCTGCTTATGGCTTAATTGGTAACACAATTGGTGAGCGTATTACTGATAGAAGAATTTATCCTTGGAATGGACATGGTGTTCGTAATTCTGACGAAAAATACATTGGTCAAATTGCAGCTAACTTTGTTAGAGGTAATGGTGACATGATGGGAACAGCAGGTTTCTTAAATGATAATGCTGACGTTACAGCTCCGGTTTACTCTTATTGGCCAAATGATTATGGCTTGTATAATATGGCAGGTAACGTTTCTGAGTGGGTAATGGATGTGTATCGTGCTAATACAGCTCAAGACGCTGATGAGTTCCGTCCTTTCCGTGGTAACGTATTTGTTACTCAGGTTAAAGATAGTACTGATGGTACAATTTCAACCAATATTGACGGTCCTGTATTCCAAAAATTCAAACACAAAGTTAACCCTCCGGGCGGACATGGTGTGAGTGGTGAAACAGTTGAGGTTACTGATAGTGTTTTAACTACGATGAATGGAGCTCCTGGCGATGTTGAAGCTATGAACGGTAATAAAAACGTTACAGCAGAAGGCAAATCAGATATCCCAGGTAGAGTTAAATGGAGAGAGGTTTCGGCTGCAGTATCGTCAGATAACTTAGATGAAAGAAGAAACTACAAAACAGCTGATTATATCAGTTATTTAGATGGTGATGTTAATTCAAGTTTATACTATGCAGAAGGTGAGGAAGCTTATTCTGATAAGGCTAGTAAATTAATGTATGAGTATGCTGTTACATCTTTAATTAACGATAAATCTCGTGTATATAAAGGTGGTAGCTGGAGAGATAGAGCTTATTGGTTAAATCCTGGCACTCGCCGTTATTTAGATCAAAGACAAGCTACTGCTTACTTAGGCTTTAGATGTGCGATGGTGAGAGTTGGTAGCCCTGTAGGTTTAGGAAAATAATTTTGTTGAAAACTATAACAAAAGCCCCTTATCAAACGATAAGGGGCTTTTTATTTTTATAGCATGAATTATTTAGCTATCCAAGATTTATATAAGTTGTTTTTAGAGTGCAATCAAAAAATAACTACAGATACCAGAAAAATAGAAAAGGGCTCTATCTTTTTTGCGCTAAAAGGCGAAAATTTTGACGCTAATACTTTTGCTGTAAGCGCTATTGAAAACGGAAGTAAATATGCCATTGTGGATAATCCTGATTATGAAAATGGTAGTACTATCTTGTTAGTGGAGGACGTCTTAACAGCATTACAGCAATTAGCAAAATACCACCGTCAACAATTATCAATTCCTGTAATTGGTATTACTGGTAGTAATGGTAAAACAACTAATAAAGAATTAATACATGCCGTTTTATCAAAAAAGTATAAAACATATGCTACTCTCGGTAATTTAAATAATCATATTGGAGTTCCGTTAACGTTATTAAAACTAACTAAAGAGCACGAAATGGCCATTGTTGAGATGGGAGCCAATCATCAGGGAGAGATTGCTATGTTAAGCGAATTAGCTTGTCCTAACTATGGTTTAATTACTAATATAGGAAAAGCACATATGGAAGGATTTGGTGGAGTAGAAGGGATAAAAAAGGGTAAAAGTGAATTATATAAATATATTAAACAGCATCATGGTAAGATATTTATTAATGGCGATGATGTAGTGTTAAACGAATTAGCACAAGAAATACCATCTGTTAGTTTCGGAGAAAAAGCAAATTATAATGTTTATGGTAAAATGCTTTTGAATTCAGAATATGTTGAGTTTCAGTGGGGACAAAAAGACGAAGATTTAGCCAATAAACCGATTGTAAAAACAAATATGTTTGGGCATTATAATTTCATAAACCTTTTATGTGCTGTATGTATTGGTAATTACTTTGGTGTAGAAGAAAAATTAATTAATCAGGCATTAGCTGATTATATGCCGGAGATGAATCGTTCGCAAGTGAAAAAGACTGATAAAAACACCTTGATTTTAGATGCTTATAATGCAAACCCAAGCAGTATGACTTTAGCGATAGTGAATTTTGCTAAACAAGATTT
>Ga0066410_1000410_pt1 | contig 12212 bp, 10 predicted proteins | sample LakWasMet14_LOW5_2_FD_59497 | JGI IMG/M metagenome (GOLD analysis project Ga0066410, IMG submission 59497) | Freshwater sediment methanotrophic microbial communities from Lake Washington under simulated oxygen tension - Sediment Metagenome 14_LOW5 | ecosystem: Environmental > Aquatic >...
TGTGCCCATCGCATCGGAGTTGGCGGTGTATTCCGGTGTTTCAAACGAGACCTGGACATGGCTTTGTGCGCCGAGGTTGTAGATCTCGTCTGGCTGCACTTGCTGGATGATGCGGATCAGATTGGTCGCATCGGTCAAATCACCGTAGTGCAAGACGAAATGGCGGTTCGATTCATGCGGGTCTTTGTACAAGTGGTCCACGCGATCGGTATTGAACGACGAGGCACGGCGCTTGATGCCATGCACTTCATAGCCCTTGGCGAGCAGGAGCTCTGCCAGATAGGCGCCGTCCTGGCCGGTGACGCCGGTAATCAATGCTCGTTTCACTTTGTCTGTCCTTTTGACTGGCCCGAACGATGCTCGTCCGAGTTCATATTGTCATCTAATTGCTGCAGTAAATCATGCCATTGCCGATGCGCCTCGGCACGGGAAAAATGCGTCATCAGCAATTCCCTCGCGGCCAGGCCATAGCGCTGGCAGGCTTCAAGATCGCCGGCCAGCGCAAGAATGCGTTCAACAAGCACGTCGGCGCTACCCTGCGTCACCGAAAACCCGCAGTCATGGGCTTTGATCAGGCGCGCCAGTTCACCATCCGCGTCGCCGATAAAAAACATCGGGCGTTGTGCCGCGGCGATGCCATAAAACTTGCTGGGCACGATATGGCCTTCCAGTTCGGGCCGCAGGCTGACCCAATGCAGGTCAGCGGCGGCCATCGAATCGGACAGTGTTTCGAGTGGCTGGTAAGGCTGAAAAATAATCGACGTCAAGCCGGCCTGTCTGGCGCGCACTCTTAATTGCTCATAGCCATGGCCGCCACCGATCATCAAAAAAACGATGTGGGCGGTATCCCGCAATGTCCAGGCGGCCGCATAAATGGTTTCGATGTCGTGGGCGCGCCCCAGGTTTCCCGAATAGCCCACGACGAATTTTTCACCGACACTCAAGGACTGGCGCAGCTGGCTTTGCGAGGATGGCATCGGCGAAATATCGCCTTCATGCGCCCAATTGGGAATCACGCGTAGACGCTCGCTCGGAATCCCCTGCCGATGAAAATATTCCGCCATTCGCTCGCCGATCACCACATTCATCGCCGCCCAACGCAAACTGGTATTGCGCAGGCTTTGCAAAATGCGGGTCACTACGCGGGGAATTTTTGGCTCGCCCATCGCGACCAGCAGTTCCGGAAACACATCCTGAAGCCAATTCACCAGTACCGCGCCACGCAGTTTTGCGATGACGGCGACGACCAATGCAATCAGCGGCGGATCCGTTTTCGCAATCACGACATCGCCACGCTGCAACACACGCCACAAGGTCCAGGGCAGTGTGAGATAGAAAGTCAGGTAATCCGTCAAACGGCCAAGCAGATGTTTTCGTCCGAAACGGCTGGTCCATACACGATGGATATCGACGCCCTTCCATTGCTCGCGAACTGGCAGCTCTTTAGCTGGATCGTCGTAACACAGACGGCTTGTCACCATCGCCACCGAAAGCCCGCTGCCCACTAAACCGGCAGCCAAATCCGACATGATCTGACTGGTGGCCGAATGATCGGGATAGCCGTAGCGGTTGACGAAAACGATGGTCACGCTTAATTAGTCACTCTTCGCTCGACAACCCAATCACCCAACACCAGACAATCCATCTTCGTACGCAGGAAACAATCCAGTGCTTCAACCGGAGTACAGACCACCGGTTCATTTTCATTGAAGGAAGTATTGAGCACCATCGGCACGCCGGTGATCGTATTGAAGGCTTCGATCAAATGGTAGTAACGCGGATTGGTTTTTTCATACACGGTTTGCAATCTGCCCGAGCCATCGACGTGGCAGACCGCAGCAATCTTGCTGCGCTGTTCGGCACGAATCTGGTACACCTGCATCATGAAAGGCACTTCACCATCGAGTTCAAACCAGTCTTTCACGGATTCTCGGAGTATCGAAGGTGCGAACGGACGGAAAGATTCACGACGCTTGATTTTCAGATTGAGAATATCTTTCATGTCGGCACGGCGCGGGTCGCAGACAATCGATCGATTACCCAAGGCGCGCGGGCCCCACTCCATGCGGCCCTGAAACCAGCCAATCACTTGGCCGTCGGCCACATTGGCGGCCACTTTTTCGCAAAGCCGCTTTTCGTCTTCGTACTTCTTGACTACGCAGCCTTGCTCGGTAATTTCTTTGCTGCGTAAGCTCAGTAGCGTTTCAATTTCCGCATTGCTTGCTTCCGGGCCCCAATAGGCATGATCCATTTCCGGGCCGCGCGCACCGCCTTGTTCATGCCAGACCGCATAGGCAGCTCCGATGGCGCCACCGGCATCGCCGGCGGCCGATTGCACGTAGATTTCGGTGAATGGCGTGTGCAGCGTTACCTTGCCATTGGCCACCGAATTCATGCCACAGCCGCCTGCAATGCAAAGCTGATCAATGCCGTGTTTTTTATGCAAGGTGTTCAGCAGATGGAAAAAGGCTTCTTCATACATCGCCTGGATCGACCGCGCCAGATCCTTGTGATATTGCTCGAGTGGCTGATCGGGGTTACGCGACGGACCAAGCAATTCAATTAATTTATCCGAAAATAAAATGCCGACCGAAGGTGAACCATTTTCCCATTCGTATTCGACTTTTTCTTTATGGTGACGAAAATAATCCAGGTTTAACTTGAAACTGCCGTCCGGTTCCAGCTTGACGATCTCGCGCATTTTGTCGAGATACTTCGGTTCGCCGTAAGGCGCCAGCCCCATCACTTTATATTCGTCACCGTAATGCGGAAAGCCAAGGTACTGGGTGAGGGCCTGATAAAAAATACCGAGTGAGTGTGGAAAATACACGCGGTCTTCGACATCTATTTCGGTACCCGAGCCGACACCCCAGGCCGCACTGGCAAAATCGCCAAAACCATCTACCGACACCACTACCGCTTTTTCAAAAGGTGATACGTGAAAGGCCGAAGAAAGATGCGCGACATGATGTTCGACGGCATGGACTTTGCCGGTAAATTTACTGTCCGGAAACGACTGCATTAAATGCTCGGCAACACCGGCACGTTCGCGCTTATTGCGAATGCGGTCCAGCACCATGCCAAGATCGGGCCGCTTGAGCAAGGTGAAGGCCAATTTTTTTCCGAGATTGGCTTTCGAATCCTGATTGATCGCAATGTGTTCAAGCATCGACAAATCAATGCCGGCCTGTTCAAGACAATAGGCAATCGCCTGGCTGGGAAAACCGGCCCAGTGCTTGATCCTGCGAAAACGCTCTTCTTCCGCCGCCGCGATGATGGCACCGTCTTTAATCAGACAGGCCGATGAATCGCCGTGAAAGGCATTGATGCCGAGAATAAAGCTCATAGATTATTTTCCAATTCTACTGGACACACTAAGGTTTCGTAATTCATGTGGCATCCGGCTTTATTCCATTGACACGATTATCGTATTTTCTTATGGCAATTTGGCTTTGATACCAGGCTTTCATCAGACAAAAAACGAAGCCGGCCTTGCCGTCCATAAAGCCAAAACGCAAAAAATAACTATAGGAAAAGTAGATCAGGCCGCGCGCCGGCATTCTGCCAGCTAATCGCTTCAGGGCCGCACGCTTGACCAAGGGAGCCGACGAGAATAATTCCGATGGACGCAGACCCTTCTTTTCCTGATCAAGCTCGTATTCCGCTTCCTTGCTGGCGTATCGGTTTTGCCGATCAAACCAGTCACCGATTCCCTTCAAGTTTTCATCAATCAAATCGTGCTGCAGGTTTCCAATCTCACCTTGCACTTCCTGTGTTTCGGCATGCCCGCGATTGATATACCTGACGCGATCAAGACGAATAAACCTCACCACCCAGCTGGGATACAGGCTGCTGTATTTCAGCCATTTCCCCCACATGTAGAAACGGCGCCGCAGTTGATAGGCGCCAATGTGAGCTGGATCTTTTCCTGCAATTTCAGACATCTCGACTGCCAATTCGGGCGTCACTCGTTCATCGGCATCCAATATCAATAACCATGGATGCCTGGGTGAAGTATTGTCCAGCGCCCAATTGCGCTGGTTGCCGAAGCCTGTAAACGCATTCTGGAAAAATCGTACGCCGCGCTCTTCGCAAATTGCCCGTGTGTTATCGGAACTAAAGGAATCCACGACGATAATATCGTCGCACCACTGCAATGCATCCAGACAACTGGGCAGATGAACCTGCTCGTTGAGTGTAAATATCATCACGCTGACAGGGCTTGAAGTCCTCAAATCCGTGCCTCTTCGTGACGTTGATGCCAGCGCCATGCCGTGCCGACAATGTCGCTTAAAGAGGAAAATCTCGGGGCCCAGCCCAGTGTTGTCTTGATCAGCGTTGCATCGCCGACCAATCTGGGCGGATCACCTGCTCGCCTCGGACCAATCGCTGTCGAAATTTCAATGCCAGTAATACCACGGGCTGCCGCAATCACATCACGGACCGAATACCCTTGGCCATTACCAAGATTGTAGGCGGTGCTTGGCGCGCCCTTCAGTAACGATTCCAATGCCAGAACATGGGCGTCCGCCAAATCCGATACATGGACATAATCACGGATGCAACTGCCATCCGGCGTGGCGTAATCATCGCCATACATGGTGATGTCGGCCCTGACACCGGCAGCCGCATCGAGCACCAGCGGGATCAAATGGGTTTCCGGATCATGGTCTTCACCAATTTCCGCATCGCTATCAGCACCCGCCGCGTTGAAATAGCGCAGACAGATGGAGCGCATGCCATAGGCCTGATCGAAATCACGCAACATCCGCTCGATCATCAACTTGGATGCCCCGTAGGGATTTATCGGATTTTGCGGATGTGTTTCGGAAATTAATTCCTGCTGCGGCAGGCCGTAAGTGGCACAGGTGCTGGAAAAAATAATCTTGTCCAGGCCTTCGTCGCGCATCGCTTCGATCAGGTTCAGCGAACCGACGACGTTGTTTCGATAATACTTGCCCGGGTTTTCCACCGATTCGCCGACATAGGCATAAGCTGCAAAGTGCATTACGGCGATAGGCTTATATTGCTGAATAGCAAGTTTGATGGCATCTTGATCCAGCAAGTCCGCATTGATCAAAGGCCCCCAACGAACGAATTCACGGTGGCCGTAGACAAGATTGTCAAATGTCACTGGCGTATAGCCGGCAACCGACAATGCCTTACAAGCATGGCTGCCGATATAGCCCGCACCCCCTGTGACCAAAATATGTTTCCGATTACTACTCATCTTCGATTATTTTCTATAATTGACCGATAGGAAGACTCCATCTGTTCCGCGATGGTATCCCAGGAATAATGCGATTCAACCCATTCCCGTCCACGCTGGCCCTGCAGGTCTGCCGATGCCGGATTGGCCATCCAATCGCGAAGCACGGCAGCCAGTTTATCGCGTTCCGGCTGAACCACTTCACCTGCCTGTGCAGCGGCGACGATGTCCGCCGCTCCCACTTGCGGTACGCATAGCACCGGGCGAGCAGCCGCCAGGGATTCCAGCACGACATTGCCAAAGTTTTCGGAGATCGACGTGATCATCAGACCCAATGCCTGTTGCAGCAAGGTCTCTTTTTCAACACCGGCGACACTTCCCGCAAACCTCACCCGGTCTCCGATACCCAGTTCAAGCGATTTTTGCTTGAGTGCCGGCATCAGCCCCTCGTCATCCGGCCCGGCGATCACAAAATGCAAACCCGGTACGCTTGCGACGGCTTCCAGCGATAGATCGAGTCGCTTTTTCCAGCTGATCCGTCCGAGTGACAGCACATAGGGCGTGTCGGGGTTCTGCGCGGTTCGTAAATTCAGATCTGGCAACGCCACGCCGTTTGGAATTTCGAAAGGCCTTGAAGATAATTTCAAGCCCAGCGCGAGCATTTCTTCGGTTTCAATTTTCGACGTACTGTGAATACCGGCGGCATGGCGCAGATTATTTTTCTCGATCAAATTTATCCACGCCATTTTGATCCAGCGGCTGCGGCTGCGTATCAAATCCCGCACCAGCATGCCGCGCGGCGAGATCACATAAGGCACGCCGGCTTTGCGTGCCGCGCGCGCGGCAGCCCAGGTTGGCCATAAAAAAACCGAATGCAGATGCAGCACATCAAACCGGCCGATGTCGGATGCCAGCGCAGCGGCCATTGCGGGCGAGTGATAAAGCCGCCTGAGTTTCGATGCCGGGAAGTAGTGCACCTTGACACCATCAAGCATCACCGCTGTCGCCAACGGCACATCGCTGACACCGTCGCCATCAACATTGGTAGTGAACACTTCAACCTCGTGCCCGCGTCGTACGAGCGACGCACACAAGGCATGCACGGAGACGATGGGGCCGCCATAACGCACGGCAGGCAAGTAACTCGGTACGACATGCAGAATGCGCATGTATCAGCTTCCCGGATTCGTCGTTGATCCAAACTGTTGTTGATACAGTCTGGCAACACTTTCTACCGTGCGCTGGTAATCATAGGCCTCGATAATGGTTTGCACCTGTTGAATGCCGGGAGGATTTACCATCATCGCCTGCATCGCCTTGGCGAGTGCATCGATATCGCCCATCGGATAACAGAACTCGGGGAAATGCGGCAGTATCAAATCGTCTGCACAGCCCACTTCGGCACTGACTACGCAGGGCAAGCCACTCGCCATGGCTTCGTTGGTGACCAGGCCCCAGGTTTCCTTCGCATCGCTGGGCAACACCAGCGCATCGGCAGCGACATAAGCACGGGCAATCTCACTTTGGTTGAGAAATCCGGCGAAGCTTGCTGCGGGCTTGTGAGTGAATTCTCGGTTATTTGTAATATCGTCGTTCCCGCCCCCGACAAGAGCATTCGAGGGCAGGCTACGGCGGGAATCCAGAGAGCCTGAAGTCACTGGGTTCCCGCCTACGCGGGAATGACAATTGATCAAGGGTTCCTTAGAACTATCTCCGGTCAACAGACCTTGACCAGCTTCGAAACAAACATTGCAGGCTTCGTGCAAGGCATCATTCAATTCGCCTGTCCCAACCCAAAGCATATGCACTTTTCTTTGCGGAAAGGACGACTGCAATTTTGACAATGCCGCCACGATATCGAGCGGTCTTTTCTTGGGAATAAATTTACCTACCGATAAAAAACAAAACGCATCTTCTGGTATTCCCCAGGCTTTGCGAATGTCCGCCCGGTCGGATCTCAGTTTTTCGGCTTGCTCGCGGAAGCGTTGGTTTTCGATGCAATACGGTGCCCTTATCAATTGTTCCGGTTTGTAACCAAGCCGCCGATAGAAGGCTTCGTTGGCTTTGCCTATCGTCAGGAAATAATCGACTTTATTCAGCAGCCTTTTCAAAACCAGCCATTTCAGACTTTGCTTGAAGCCGCCATTGTTGCTGCGAAGATTCGATTCACCCCGAAGCCAGATTTGAATGCCGGCTTTTTTCGCATCGCGGATGGCCTGCCAATACGCCATCACTTGCCAACCTTGCACCCACAAAACTTTGACTCCCTGTGCCTTCAGCATTTTCCCGAAGCCCGGCTTCAGTTTCAGCCAGGTAAATGCCTCTTGCTTCGGGCCGGTATCGACCGGAAGAAATTCATGCGGATAACCCGCCAGCAAATCAATGTCCCAGCTTAAGTTGCGATTGAAGCCAGGATCAAAACTTGCCTTGATGCCCTGATCGCTCATGAAGTACACCTTGAACGGTACCTCGGCCTTTTCCGACAGACCACGCCAGATGGGTGTTTGATATTGAATGGGATGGGTACTAAGAATTGCCAGCATTGCTTGCCCGCTGTGATAAGCCTGCATGAAGCTTAACTCGGGCGGGCTTGTGTTGTAAGCATCTGTGATGGAATAGCAAACGAAAATTCAGTTTGCAGACGGGTACTTACGTTTTATTTTCATCTTTTTTCTGCCGTGATTGTTTCCTCATGACGGCCGTCCACAATTCATCGAGACTTTTTTTATCGGCCTTTTTCACGCTCGGCTCATAAGGCTCTACAAATGCTGGCTTGTCGGTCACCTTGGCGTCACGATTGTTTTTCTTCGACGTCTGGTTTGCCATGGCAAACTGGGCAAACAAAAAACCTAGCGACAAACCGAGCGACAAGAGCACGAAAAGATCACCATAGGCCTGGGTAGCAATGGAAAAGGTCGCCGCGTTAGCCAACAAAAATGCCACCAGACCATAGGCGAAATTAGCCTGCTTTCGGGATTTTCGCGACACAACACCCAGCATACGCCAGGTATACCGGGCCATCGCAAACGCCAGCCAAAACGTCAGTAACAGGCCTGGCACACCCAACTCGACTGTCAGTTTGCCCAGTCCGCTTTCAGCGGCACCGGCACCCACGCCACTAAAATGCTGCGCCCCCTGGCTGCCGATGCCCAAACCACCGCCCCACCAACCATAGCCTTCAATCGCCCATTCGATAGGCTGCATGCCCATGGTTCTGAGGCGTACCGGCAAATCTTCGAAGACGGTACTCGCACGGGCGGAGTATCTGGCAAAACCGGTGCCTTCGGCATCTTCCAACTGGCTGGATTTTTCGATCAATTCCCCCGGGCCACGGGCCACCCAGCCGACAACGCCGATATAAGTCACGATCCCCAGCAATGCCGTCAGCACGGCCAGCTTGCCTTTGCCGCTATTGAACCAAAGCCCCAGACTGAAATAGGCACAAATAAAAATGGTCGTTTCGATAATCATTTTTCGTCTGCCGGTCAATGCACCGATATAGAACAGAAACAAGACCAAGCCTGACAAAAGAATTATTTTCGGCAAAGACAATCGTCTTCCGCTAAACACGATGAAGGCAAAACAGGCGACCGTGGCACCGTGCCAGGCGGCAATTTCTGCAGCCCGAAAAATACCTGAATTGCCTTTGTAATACTCGCCCTGCCCCGATATCCACACGCCCTCGCCCACCTCGCCCAGCATTCGAGAATTTATGCCCTGGTTTTCAAGAATCACGGTACCCAAGGCGACGATGGCAATCAGCAGATAAAACTTCATCCAGCGCTGAATACCTTGCACACCTTCCCGGATCGCAAACTGGTAGGCAAAAACGATGGCAGGAATGGGGGCAAAGTAAGACAGAGCGCCAATCGCCGTCATGGTCGGGTTTTGATACACCGCCAGCGAGTGCATTGCCTGAAACATGGCCAGCACAACGAAGAGGGCAAAAGGGGTGCCGATATTTTGCCGCCAGCCAAGCATGCTATTGGGGGCCAGCTTGACCCGACTTACCAGCGCTCCTAGCCAGCCTGCAGCAAAAACCGCACCGACGAAAACAACAAAATACACCGGTTGCCCGGGCACCATTTTGCGCAGGGGGTCTTGGACTATCGCCGTCAGCACGCACAGGAAAAGTGCGTAGCGCCAGTTGATAAATGCCATGGCACAGGTTGCAAGCAAAAGGATGAGCGCTAATTCGGACATGATCTATTTTGTCGTCATTGCCTCTAGGCATTAGGTATCTGAATAAAATTCCGGCGAGGTTTGTAACACGGCGAACAACTTAACCACTATCACGCGCTGTCTGCATTTTACCGCTCCGCCTGTTTGTAGCCAGTCAAAGCTTGTAACAGGAAACGGATAACTCCATTACGCATGTACCACCATGAGCGGGCATTACCAGTCATAGCTGAACAAGGTCGGAAATACGAACAATAAAACTTCTCAGTCATACCTTTTGTGCACGTATGCCCGATGATTTCCATTTTTTATTTGTCCTGCGTGACCATTTTTCTGAGGAACTTTCATTGGCATCTGAGATAGCGACGGCAATGCCAACAGGAAGCCCAAAGAAAGCCCAAGGGTCAACAGAATAAATACATCGCCATAGGCCTGCGTTGCTACCGCGAACGCGGCAACATTCGCCAACATGAATGCCACCAGGCCATAGGCCAGATTGGCATGCGCAGGTGCGTTGTGGGCCAGAAAAGCAAGCTGTTTCCAGATGTAGCGCATGAAAACCACGAATAGCCAGAGAAAAACCAGCAAACCCGGCACGCCCAATTCCAGTGTAAACTTGCCCAGACCACCTTCGGCCGCGCCACTACTTTTCGCACCAAAATGCTGGGCGCCCTGACTGCCAACGCCAAGCCCGGCACCGAACCAACCATGTTCCTCGATAGCCCAAGCCACAGGTTCAACACCCAATTTTTTGATACGCAGCGGCACATCGGCGAAGACCGTTTGCGTTCGCTCGCTGATGATATTGGTTTCGTCCGACACCACCACCTCGCTTGGGGCGACATAATTTTTGTCACCCGGATCGGGCGCCCACCAACCTGCAACGCCAATATAGCCAACAATGCCCACGATAAAAGCGAGCACTGCCAACTTTCCGTTACCACGCCGAAACCAGGTAATCAGGCCGATATACGTCGAAAGAAAAATCATGATCTGAATGATCATTTTCCGACGTCCGGTCAATGCCCCCAAGCCGACCAAAAAAGCGATAAACAAAAGTGCCATGATTATTCTGCTCAGGGTAAAACGTTTACCCCAAAACAATATGAAAGAAAAACAGGCAATTGTGGCCGCATGCCAGGCTGCGATTTCGGTAGCACGAAATACACCCGCATTGCCTTTGTACTGATTTTGGCCGTAGGAAATCATCATGTCCCGGCCAATCTGGCCCAATATCTTCCAGCCAAAACCCAGATACTCAAGATAGACCGTGCTGATCGCCAAGGTCACCACGATCACATAAAAACGCATCCAGCGCCGAATGCCCTCTGTGCCCTGCCTCAAGGCGAATTGGTAGGACAGTACAATGGCCGGGATCGGTGCCAGATACGACAACAAGCCGATACCGGTAATGACCGGGCTCTGCAGGGTGATCAATGAATGCATCGCCTGTATGAATACAATGCCCAGAAACAAAGCAAATGGTAGACCCACACTTTTTTTCCATCCGACAATACTGCCGGGAAGCAAGGGGACCTTTTTAAGCGTGGCACCAATCAGGGCAGCCATAAAAACCACCCCGGCAAACATCACGAAATAGACCGGCTGGTCGGGTGACAGCTTACGCAAGGGCCCCTGCAAGACGGCCATCAGCACGCAAAGCGCAAAGCCCAGGCGCCACTTTGCCATCGCCAATAACGAGATGACAAACAAGGTCAGAAAAGAGAGTTCAATCATGACGGATATCCGGTAACGCATACTTCGGGCCCTGCGCAAATAAACGCAGAGACCAAACCATGCCACGCACTTCAGCGATAAGTGTCAAGGGTATCCACCAAGGGTGTCGCAAATGATGTCGCGTCAGTAAAGCCCGAACCGGTCGGGAGATAAAATCATTCAGCCAACCAACACCTGGCTTTGTTCTGAGGGCAAAATAATACGCGCCCACCGCATGGTCGGGTTTGACTGTGGTGAGATGTTCGCCAAAGCTGCGGGTTCCACCACCGACATCCTTGAGATGATGCAGACAAGCGTCCGGTTCGAAATAAATGCGCTTACCCGACGCCACAAAGCGATGAGCAAACTCGGCTTCAAAACGGTAGGCAACGCGAACGAAATTCTCGTCGAATCCGCCAAGCGCCAACGCCGTCTTGCGATTCAGCGAAAAATTACCGCCCATGAATTCCTTAATCCATGCGGATTTCAATCCGGCGAAATGGAAATGCGTATCGCCGGAAAAATCACGGCCTTCTTCCCAAGGCTGGATAACACGACCGGCCACAAGACAGTCCGAATGCTTTTGATGCGCATCATGATGTGCAAGGATCAGATTCGTTTCCGGCCGAATATCGTCATCCAGAAACAAGACAATGTCCTGAGTCGCAGCCAATAAGGCTTGATTCATGGCATGGGTAATGGAGGGCGCATCGAGTTTGATCCAACGAATGCGGCCTTCACTATCCAGCGCCGTCAACTTTTCCGTCGTTGCCGGTTCATGATCCAGCGTTTGATCCACCACGATGATCTCAGCCGCGGCAACATCCAGCGCCAATAAATAATTGAGGGTGTCGAGCAATACTTTTTCCCTACGATAAGTGGGAATAGCAACACTGATAGGCAACATGTTCGGCACGATCAAGCTCTTTTGCCGATGGGGCGTGCCGGGGCTCCGGCCACGATACTCATGGATTCCACGTCGCGATTCACCACCGAGCCTGCTGCCACGATGGCGCCACGTCCAATCGTCACGCCGGGCAAGACAACCACGTGTGCACCCAACCAGACATCGTCTTCCAATGTCACCGGTGCACATTCGCAACCCTGT
>Ga0066410_1000416_pt1 | contig 11974 bp, 10 predicted proteins | sample LakWasMet14_LOW5_2_FD_59497 | JGI IMG/M metagenome (GOLD analysis project Ga0066410, IMG submission 59497) | Freshwater sediment methanotrophic microbial communities from Lake Washington under simulated oxygen tension - Sediment Metagenome 14_LOW5 | ecosystem: Environmental > Aquatic >...
CCGGATGGCGATGAACCTCCTGCCGGTCACGCTGGGCAACATCGTCGGCGGCGCGGTGCTGGTCGGCGTGACCTGCTGGATGATCTACCTGCGGCGGTCGTGACGCCCGGCCAGGGGGCCCGTCGGGGCTACGCCGTCACCGACAGGTGCGCGTCTCGCGGTCGCAGCGCCACGCCAGCGAGTGCACGCCGTACTCTCCCTCGTCGCCGTACGCTCCGACCGCGTCGAGCACCAGGTAGCGCCCGCCGGGGATCACGTACGCCCGGATCCGCGGCTCGGCGACGGGGCGGTCTTCCCAGGCGGTGAGCGTGAGTCGGGGTCCGCCGGGCTGCCAGCGCAGCTCGACCCGGTCGGTGCCTCGCTCGGCGGCGTTCTCTCCGCCGCCGAAGGTGCGCCGATGGACCACTCGAACGGTCGCGCCCGGAGCCCACTCGAAGGGCTCCGCGGAGAGCTCGCGGCGCAGCGGGCGCAGGTCGACGAAGCCGTCGGTGAGGAAGCGGGCGCGCAGCCGGGCGCGCACCCCGGGCGGCGTCGCGACGGTGTGCGGATCGTCGAAGTACCCCGCGTCGGTCACGGGAACCAGGCTCACGGCGCGCTCATCCGTCTCGCCGCGGAAGGCGACGTGCCAGACGGTGTCGGCGTTGAGGTTGGAGCCGCTCTGGCCGACGAGGCACGCGGCGAGGTGACGCCGGGGTGACCACGCGAGGCAACCCGGGTCCATCGGTGCGGTGTCGGGGAGCGAGGGTTCGGTCGTGGGCAGGGCGCCGACGAGGGTGGCATCGGGCAGAGCGTCGGGCGGAGCGGTCGCGCTGGCATCGAGGGCCAGCGGCGGGGCCACGGGCGGGACGATGGGCGGGGCGCGGCGACACGCGAGCGGGAGCAGTGCAGCGAGCGCGACGAAGAGGCGGGCGTTCATGTGCCGACGATGGTGGGCTATCCGTGCGAGCACGGATACAGCTTCTACGCGACGGTGGACCGAGGAGCAGCGTCGGGCGGGTCAGCGCGCGATCAGCTCGATGCGCGCCTGCCGACAGATCGGGGCGCAACCCGGTCCGTTGGGCTGAACGAGGCGGTAGGTCGGCGCGACGCACGCGTCGACGTGGAGCCCCGCAGCGGTTGTGACGCTCACCTCCAACACAGAAGGCAGGGGTCGCGAGTCCCCCAGAAAGGAGACCTGGAGCGAGCCGTCGAGGCACGTGATCGAGCTGCCGGCCAGGTCGAAGTCCGAGCCACACCGCGTCTCGGACAAGCGCGCGCCGTCGAGGCCCACGACCCACCGTGCCGGCGTGAGCTCCTGCCCCCGAGCGTCGCGGATCGTGATCGAGATCTCATCGGAGCATCCGATTCGCGTGCAGGCGAGCCCGCCCGGCTCGGGCTGCGTCGGCGGCGCAGGAGGCGTTGCTGCGTCAGGGATGGAGCACTCCGGGGAGGACGACGGCGTGAGGCCCGTGCGCGCGCCGCAGGCCGCCAACAAGGCAGGGAGCAGGAGGTGTGAGGGGAGTCGAAAGCGTACAATCGAACCCGACTCCGGCCCCACGGGGTTGTCCACGAAGGTGGTTGCGGCGCCGACGTGGGCGCTCTGGGCGCGGCGATCAAGCGACAAGGGGACACCCGAGGCGAGTCGCTGCCTCGCACATCCGATCATCATAGGAAGCGAGGCGAACCGGCTGCCCCTGGGCTCGTAGGAACTCGAGAGATGCCAGGTGCAGGGCGTCGAGGGGCCGAAGGACGACCGGAAACGGCTCCATGGCCCTGGCGAGCACGGCGGGCGTCATCTCGAGGAAGGCGACGCGGTCGAGCAGGTCGCGCAGCGCGGCGCCGTGGGTATCCACCCTCCCGGAGGCATGGAGGCGTGTCCAGCACTCGTACTGGAGAAGCCGACTGCTGATCAGCGGCTCCTGCCAGAGGCTGTCGGGTGGGTGCCGGGTCTCACCCAGCAGGTGTGCGAGGGCGACGGAGGTGTCGAGGTAGATCATCGCTCCCCGCGGTCGCGCGCGAGGTCGGCCAGCGCCTCCTCGGTGGGCTGCACCGGGATGCGTGGCGGCGGCGTCACGGACACGAACCTCGGCGCCGTCACGCATCCCTGGCGAACGAGCTCTGCCAGGAAGGCATCGGGGACGGACAGGCTTCGACCCTCCCGCGGAGGAACGAGCTCGGCGACCACCCGGTCACGGTCGGTCACCAGGACCGTCTCCCCACGGCCCGCGAGGCGGACGAACTCGCTCAGTCGATTCTTCAGGGCCTTGATGCCGATGGCGTGCATGGTTTCGCGGTAGCTACAAGTAGCCACCACGGCAAGCTACGGCTCGACCACCGGCTCCCCCTCGAACCCGTCGAACATCGCGTCGTCGCCGGTGCTGGCGACCGGTGCAGCGCCCTCGCCATCAGCCAGTGCCTTCGACGACGTCAACCCCAACCACTGGACCACTTCAGCAGGCGTGTCCGAGGAAGAGCTGCATGAATGGTCCATGGCGCCGCCACAACCACGCACGCGATGCAGCCTGATCATCGAAGCCTGTCGCTCCTCCTCCCGGGCATCGTGCTGGCGTTCGCGGCCTGCGACGAGCCGGCTCCTCGGGTGATCGACGCGGCGGTCCCGACCGATCTCGGCGCTCTCGATGCGCCTGTGCCGCTCGACCGGTCGACCCCCACCGACGTTGTCGCTGCGCCCGATGTTCCCCCCGCGCCCGATGTTCCCCACGCGCCCGATGTTCCCGCGCCGCGCCCCGTCTCGCCAATCAGTGGTTCGCACGTGCCCTCTCGGCGTCCCGCCCTGCACTGGTCCCTGCCTGCGGGCGTCGGTGGCGCGCAGGTCGCGCTCTGTCGCGATCGGGCCCTGACGGTCGGCTGCGTCTCCTTCAACGCCGTCGGAGCCACTGGCGCTCCCGGTGTCGACCTCGCGCCGGGCGTATGGTTCTGGGCGCTGCGCGGCGCCGTAGAGGGTGCCGCCGGTGGCGCCGTCGGTCCGGCCTGGCGGCTCCGTGTCGCGTCCGCAACCATCGCTGGAGCGCGGCCCTGGGGTGGCGGTCCGGACGTCAACGGGGACGGCTACGCCGATGTCCTCGGGGCCGTCCTCGACCGCGCCCTATCGGTCTTCCCGGGCGGGCCCGCGGGGCCCTCTGCGACGCCCGTGACGTACGTCGCGCCGCTCGACTCCACCCACTTCGCCCAGTCCATGGACTACGCCGGGGACGTCAACGCCGACGGCTACGGCGACGTCGTCGTGGGGGCGCCCGGCTCCAACGGCGTGTACCTGTACCTGGGGTCGGCGACCGGCCTCTCGTCGACGCCGACGGTCGCCGCGGGTCCCGTCGGCAGCGGGCTCGGCTCGGCGGTCACCGGCGCGGGAGACGTCAACGGCGACGGCTTCGACGACGTGGTGGCGGTCAACCCCTCGGGCAACGCCGTCTGGTTCTTCCCCGGCAGCGCCGCGGGCCTCGGGGCGCCGGCGCGGGTAAACGTCGCCGCGACGTCCGCGACGTCCTCCGTCATGGGCGCGGGCGACGTCGACGGCGACGGCTACGCCGACGTGCTGCTCGCGGGCGGCGCATCAGGGAGCGGTCAGCTGTTGCGCGGCGCCGCGTCGGGCCTCGACGCCGCCCGCGCGGTGGCGGTCGACCGCACGAGCGCTCCCGCGGGTGACCTCAACGGGGACGGCCGCGGCGACCTCGGGTTCATCGCGACGAGCGGCGCTCGTGTGGTGCTGGGCGCGGCTTCGATCGCCCCCGCTGGCATCCCGGTGGCGGGCTCGATGACGGCGTACATGCGGGTGGCGTCGCGCGGCGGGGACTTCAACGGCGACGGCTTCGACGACCTGCTCGTCGGATCGACCGGCGACCTCCTCCCGCACGCCGCCTACGTGGCCGCCGGCGGGGCCGCCGGGCCCGCGGCGGTGGCGGCGATCGTGTCAGGCTTCGGCTCGGCGACGGTGCAGGACCTGCTCGGCGCGGGCGACGTCGACGGCGACGGCACCGACGACGCCCTCTCTCACCTGAACCACGCCTCGGACCTGTACTTCTCGCGCGGCTCTGGCTCGGGCCTCGTGCTGGGGCGCCTGTCGTACCTCGACCTGAGGGTCACGAACCCGGACGTGCACAGGTATCTGGGGCCCGGTGACATCGACCACGACGGGCACGTCGACCTCACATACGGCTCCACGATCTATCGTGGCACCGCGGCCGGGCTGACCGCCCTCGGCGCCTGGGCGATGTCCGTCGAGCCTTCCATCGTCGTTGGCTTCGGCGACATCAACCGCGACGGCTTTCGGGACCTCGGCGTGATCGGTCCCATCATCACCGGGGGGAGCCCGCGGATCGAGGTGGTGCTGGGGTCGGCGTCCGGCCCGGTCATGACGGGCTACTCCCCCCGCTCGGTGAACGGCTCGGGCCTGGCGAGCAGGCCGTACCGCGGCCTGAGCTACGTCGGCGACGTCAACCGCGACGGCAACGACGACATCCTGATCGCGGAGGCCGGAGCGAACGTGTTCCTCGGCCGCTCGCCCTTCGCTCCGCCCCTGACGCGTGCCCACTTCGACGAGGCCGACGCCTCGCTCCCGGACGTGGTGGCGCCGGCGGGCGACGTGAACCACGACGGCTACGCCGACCTCATCGTGGGACGGGGGAACACCTTTCGGGTCATCGCTGGCGCGCCGACGGGCATGAACACGACGCTGCGCGTGTTCTCCGACGTCAACCAACCGGTCGCCGTGGGCGACGTGAACGGCGACCGCTTCGACGACCTCGCGATCCCGCGCTCTCCCTCCGTCGAGATCTTCCTGGGCTCCGCCTCCGGTCCCGCGCCGACGGCCGGCCACAGGCTCCCGGGCGCCGGGGTCGCGCCCGCGGGCGACGTCAACGGAGACGGCCACCCCGACGTCATCGCGACGTGGATCGACCCCGCCTTCCGCGCAGGGTTGTTCCTGGGCACGAGCACCGGCCTCTCGACCACCCCGTACCTGGTGGCCCCCGATGCCAACGGCCTCGTGCACTCCACGGGCCTGGCCGGCTTCGGCGACGTCGACGGTGACCGCCTCGACGACGTGGTCGTCACCGCCGGGACGGGCGTCGCGGTGCAGCGCTTCCACGCTCCCGTCGTGCGCCCGGTCGTGCTCACTCTCGTCGGCTCGGACGCCGCCGCGGTGGTCTACCGCTGACCGTGCATGGCGGAGGTGAGCGGGTTCAACCTCCATGTGGGCTGGCAGCGCGGGCGCGAGCGCCTACCCCGGGTTCGACGGGCTCTGCGAACAGAGCGGCTGCCGGTCCGGCTATCGCGGAGGATGCCGGACTCGAACCGGCTGCCCGCGTCGCCGCGGGTCACGCGCTTCCAACGCGCTCGACAGACCTGATGTCATACCCTCCAGGAGAAACCGCGGAAGGAGGGGGAGTCGAACCCCCAAGGCAGTGCGCCGCCAGGGTTCAAGCCCGGCCCCGTCTCCAGTCGGAGTGCCCTTCCATTCGTACAGCGATCGATCTTCGAGGCGGAGGATGCCGGATTCGAACCGACTCCCCGCGATTTCGCGGGTGGCTCCTTAGCAGTGAGCTCGACACACCAGATGTCTAATCCTCCAATCGGGAAAACACGGCGGAAGGGGAGGGAGTCGAACCCCCAAGGCTCATCGCTCGCCCACTTTCGAAGCGGGTGCCGTCGCCAGTCGGCTGGCCCTTCCGTTCGTACGATGCGTTCGTCCGTCCTCCTTTCCTTCTCCAATGGACACGCCGACGGGTGCTGCCCCCGTCTACCCGGCTTTGCAGGCCACGGCTCCACGCTGGTGGGCGGCGTGTGATGCGAACTCTCTTCCGATATCCAACCCACACCATCGCCAGCAGAGCGACGGCGCCATCACCCGATGTCCCAAATGCAGGAGACCCGGCTCTTCCTTGTCGGGAGGAGCCGGGCCTCGATGGGACCCTCACGTCATCGGCGCGGGGCCAGTTACCCCCGCGAACGTCCGATCACGGCTCCACGCCGACCGTTGCCGCGACAACAACTGCACGAAACGTGCAGCGCCGCGGCGTTGGTCGATGAGAGCTGGGATCGGTGGGTGACGTTCATGACGGCAATCTCTACCCCGATGTCTAACCGGACAACCCCACGACCGTCAAGCCACAAGCCATATTAATTTTCATTGGAGTGCGAATCACCGTTCAGAACGACTGGCCATCGAAGTGGAACACCATGAACCGCGGGCTCCCCGTGGGGTCGACCACGATGGCGCCGTCGTCGCGGTCGCCGTTGCGGTGCACCAGGTGGGCGCTGCTGCCGCCGCTGCCCTGGGCGTAGATCGACACCCGCGCCCCGACCCGCACCCTCGCCGCCACGCGCGCGACGAGCTCGCCCGAGGTGGCCGGCGCGAAGGGCGCCGCGTCGGCGTGCAGGCCCAGCGTCGCCGCGTAGTCGACCTGCTGGTCGCCGTGGAAGCCCTCCGCCCACGCCGGCCACGGGAGCTCGTGCGCCACCTCGGCGAAGCGCACCCGCGGGTCGACCCCCGCCGCCGTCGACGCCACGTTGACCACCATCCGGTACACCGCGCCGCCCGCCTCGACCTGCACCACCACGTGCGTCCGGTTGGGCATCGCGCACTGCGTATCGGCGGGCGTCACCACCGCCCGCACCACCCCGTCGAGCCGGCCGTACCCCGCGGGCAGCGCCGTCCCGAAGGTGCTCGCGCACGCCGCCGCGGGCGACACGTCCGCGGAGGGCGCGTCCGCCGAGGCGACGTCCGCGGAGGGCGCGTCGGGGAGGGCTGCGTCCGCGGAGGCGACGGGCGACGGGTCGGAGCACCCGGACAGGAGCAGCGCGGCGAGTACGGGGACGCTTCGGGCGGACATCGCGACGGTGCTCGCACGGGTCGCACCCACGCACCACATCCCCGCTTCTCTTCGTCCACCACGGGACGCCGGACGCGGAGTCGGTGGGCAGGTGCGAGGAGGTCTTCCTGTGGTTCCGCGGCCCCGTGCCGGCGGCCGACCGAGCGCGACGCATGGTTCGGCGACCGCCATGGGCGGCGCACCCGATGATGCCCTGGCAACGGACAGCCCCGCCGAAGCGCTCACCGATCGCCTGCTCCGAACCGTCAGGGAGGACGCTCGGCTGGTCACCCCCTGGGGATGGCACTACAAAGCGCGTCTCGTGAAGACCCCCGAGCCGATCGACGACCGCGCCTCCGTCATGCCGAGGCCCGTCGAGCACCGGGTGCTGGTCTTCGGCGCCTTCGCGCTCTTCGCCGGGGTGATCCTCGCCACCGTGGGGCGCATCCTGATGCCCTACTTCGCGCCCATCCTCCTCGCGGGGATGATCGTCTCGATGACCCACCGGCTCTACCTCCGGCTCGTCGCGCGCCTCAAGGGCCGCAAGGAGATCGCCGCCGCGCTGATGCTCGTCGGCATCACCCTGCTGGTGTTCATCCCGCTCACCCTGATGCTCCTGCTGCTCATCCAGCAGGCCTCGTCGCTGGTCGAGGCGCTGCGCCACGTGCACCTCCGCGAGCTCGACGCCAACCCCCGGGTGGTGAGCCTGCTGGCCCTGCTAGGGCGGGTCGTCCCGGGCTTCAACCCCGCCACCATCAACCTCCAGCAGCTCGTGCTCGGCGCGGTGCGCGGCCTGCCCGGCCTCGTGGCCTCCTCCGGCGGGCGCCTCCTCGGGGGCCTCGCCAACGTGGCCTTCGGCTTCCTGGCGATGCTCCTGGTGTCCTTCTATTTCTACACCGAGGGCGACCGGCTCACGGAGGAGGTCTCCTCGCTCTCCCCGCTCCCGTCCTCGTCCAACCGCGAGATCGCCGCGACCTTCCGGGGCGTCATCGACAGCACCCTCCGGGGGCAGCTCGTCACCTCCGCCTCGCAGGGCGTGGCCACCGCCCTGGGCCTCTGGATCACCGGGGTCCCCAGCGCCCTCTTCTGGGGCGCCGCGGCCTCGCTCTTCGCGCTCATCCCCCTGGTGGGTCCGGCCACCGTGTGGGCCCCGGCGACGGCCTACCTCTTCTTCCGCGCCAGCCGCGGCGAGCCCCTGTGGCGGCCCGTCGTGATGCTGCTCTGGGGCCTGCTCATCGTGTCGCTCATCGACAACGTCGTGCGCCCGCTGGTCATGAGCGGCGGCACCCGGCTCTCCGCGGTGGTGCTCTTCTTCTCGATCATCGGCGGCCTCCGGGCCTTCGGCTTCATCGGCCTCCTCCTCGGGCCGCTGGTGTTCGCGCTGCTGGTGACGGTGATCCACCTCTACAAGCGACTGGTGCTCGGGCGCCCGCCGCACTGAGGGCCCGCACGACGCCCCGGTAGGAGGTACGATCGCGGCGTGATCGTCGAATGCCAGAAGTGCGGCGCGCCCCTCTCGGTCGTCGAGGGCCTGCGCCTGGTGCAGTGCACGTACTGCGGGGCGACGAGTCAGGTGCGCTCGGGACGCACCATCGCCCAGCCCCAGTATCCGCCGCCGCAGCAGCCCTACCCGGTGCCGCCGCAGCAGCAGCCCTACCCGGTTCAGCCCCCTCCCTACGTGTACCGCCCGGCCCCGCCGGGGTCCGGGAAGGCGGGCGGTCCGGTCGCGGCCATCGTCATCGTGGGGGCGCTGACAGCCCTCGGGGGAGTCGGCGCGGTGGTCGCGCTCAGCACCAGCGGGGGCTCGGTCTTCAGGACCACGCTCAGCCCCACCGCCCAGGCGACGGTCGAGACCATCCCCATCGGCGCGGCCGAGCCGCTGTCGAGGCTGATCCCCGGCGTCGCGGGCGGTCCCGTCCGCGGCGGCTCGGTCTCCACCTCGTGCCGGGGCTACTTCCCCGTGGCGCCGCAGTACGCGCTGAGGGTCACGGCCATGCAGCGGGTGCGGCTCACCACCGTCGGCAGCCAGGACCTCACCATGGCGGTGCGCGACCCCTCCGGGGTCTACCGCTGCGACGACGACGGCGGCCAGGGCAGCAACCCCCTGCTCGACCTGCCCCTCGCTCCGGGCCTCTACCCCGTGTGGATCGGCACCTACCGCCAGCGCTACACCGCAGGCTTCTCGCTGCAGGTGCAGACCGGCGAGCCCGGGGCGGCGGCCTTCGACAGCGCCCTCTCGCTGACCGCGCCCCCCACGCTCGGGCGGCTCCTGCTGGTCGGGCCCACCACCGTCGCGACGCGCACCGGCATCGCCGGAGGCATCGTCGCCGCGAGCACCCTCGGCAACAACTGCCGGGGCTACATCCCCTCGGCGCCGCACCTCGTGCTCGACGCCGCCGACTACCGTCGGGTGGTGCTGGTGACCGCCGCCTCGCGCGACCTGACCATGGTGGTGCGCGACGCGAGCGGCGCCTTCCGCTGCGACGACGACTCGGGCGGCTCGTCGCAGCCCCGGGTCGAGACCACGCTCTCGCCGGGCGCCCACCAGGTCTGGATCGGGACCTACAGCGCCAACGACAGCGCCAACTTCACCCTGAGCGTGCAGTCGCAGTCGGCCGGGTCGACGCCGCCGCTGGCCGGAGGCATCTCGCCGCAGAGCCGCCCCACGGTCTCGGTGCTCGACCTCGACCGCGCGCCGGCCACGACCACCCTCCGAGGATCGATCGTCGGGACGCTGCGGGCGGCCGAGGTCGCGACGTCGTGCCGGGGCTACCTCACCTCGGCGCCGCAGCTACGGCTGGTCACCGGGACGCCGCGCAGGGTGTCGATCACGGCCACGTCGGGCACCGACCTGACGATGCTGGCGCGCGGCCCCAACGGCGACGTGGTGTGCGCCGACGACTCGCCGGGCAGCACCAACCCCACCATCGAGGCCGACATCGCCGCGGGCGAGACCACGATCTGGATCGGCTCCTACGGCGGCTCGTCGCGCGCCTCCTTCCGGGTGCAGGTGACGCTGGAGCCCGGCGGCCCGACGAGGCCCGTGAAGTGACCCTCGCGCACCCTCGTCGTTGAGGCTCCGTCCAGCTCGACCCTCCGATACGCTCACCTCCCTCCACCCTCCCTCTCCACCCCCGAAGCTCCTGCCATGACCAACCCGCTGCTCTCCGACCGCGACGTGGACTTCCTTCTGTACGAGGTGCTCGACGCCGAAGGGCTCTGCGCGCTGCCGGACTTCGAGGGCTACAACCGGGAGACCTTCGACCTGGTGCTGGGCAACGCGCGCCGGCTCGCGAGGGAGGTGCTGTTCCCGGCCTTCCAGCCGATGGACGCCGAGCCGCCGAGCCTGGTGGGGGGGAGGGTGCGGGTGCACCCGAGGATGCGCGAGCTCTACCCCGCGATGGTGGCCCAGGGCTACATCGCGGCGACGCGCCCCGCGGCGGTGGGCGGAGCGCAGCTTCCGCACCTGGTGTCCGGGATGGCCACGGCCTACCTGATGGCGGCCAACGCGGCGGCCTACGCGTACCTGGGGCTCACCACCGGGGCGGCGCACCTGATCGAGGCCTTCGGCAGCGACTGGCTGCGGGAGACCTTCATGCGCCCGATGTACGAGGGTCGCTACACCGGCACGATGGCCCTCACCGAGCCGCACGCCGGGTCGTCGCTCGGGGACATCACCACGCGCGCCACCCCTCAGGCGGACGGGTCGTTTCGGGTGCAGGGGAGCAAGGTGTTCATCTCCGGGGGCGACCACGACCTCACGGAGAACATCGTCCACCTGGTGCTGGGGCGCGTCGACGGAGCGCCTCCGGGGGTGCGCGGCGTGTCGCTCTTCGCGGTCCCCCGGCTGCGGCCGGAGGGCGGTGGTCTCGTGCCCAACGACGCGCACGCGACGGGGGTGTTTCACAAGATGGGCTGGAAGGGACTGCCCTCGATCGCGCTCAACCTCGGCGACGAGGGCGACTGCCTCGGGTGGCTCGTGGGCCCGGAGGGGCGCGGGCTCGCGTGCATGTTCCAGATGATGAACGAGGCGCGGATCATGGTGGGCATCAACGCCACCGCGACGGCCTCGGCGGCCTACCAGGAGTCGCTCGCCTACGCGCAGTCGCGGCCGCAGGGGCGCGCCGTCTCGAGCCGCGGCGACGGGCCGATGGTGCCGATCATCGAGCACGCCGACGTGCGCCGGATGCTGCTGCGCCAGAAGGCCATCGTGGAGGGCTCGCTGGCGCTGCTGGCGACGGCCTCGCGCTACTCCGACCTCGCGGGCCACCTGGCGGACGACGACGCGAAGCGGGAGGCGCAGCGGATGCTCGACCTGCTGACGCCGCTGGCCAAGAGCTTCCCGGCGGAGCGGGGCTTCGAGAGCAACACGCTCGCGGTGCAGATCCACGGGGGCTACGGGTACACCAGCGAGTACCTGCCCGAGGCGTGGCTGAGGGACCAGAAGCTCAACACCATCCACGAGGGCACCACGGGCATCCAGGCGATGGACCTCCTGGGCCGCAAGGTGATGGCCGAGGGGGGCGCCGCGCTGATGGCCTTCGGGGCGACGGTGGGCGCGGCCATCGCGGAGGCGCGCGAGGCGGGCGTCGAGGCGCGCTGGTGCGACGAGCTCGGCGCCGCGGTCGAGTCGGTGGGAGGGCTCACCATGGAGCTCGGCGAGAAGGGCATGGCGGGCGACCGCGAGGGCATGCTGCGGCACGCGACGGACTACCTCGACCTGATGGGGACCGTGGTGGTGGCGTGGCAGTGGCTCGCGATGGCGACCGCCGCGACGAGGGGCCTGGGCCGAGGCGTCGAGGGCGAGGGGGCGGACTTCTACCGGGGCAAGCTGGCCGCGGCGCGCTACTGGTACGCCAACGAGCTGCCGAGGGCGGCGCTGCTGGTGGCGCGCATCCGAGAGGCGGACGGGAGCTACGCCGAGGCGAAGGCGGAGTGGTTCTGAGGGGGTGAAGGGCGGGAGGCTGACGGGGATTCGGAGTACGAGCGCGAGGTCGTCACCGACCGCTTCCCCGGTACGAGCGCGAGGCCGTCAGCGACCAGGGCCAGACCCCAGCCCGTGAGGGCGGGGGCGCGACCTACCCCGTTGCCAGTCGTCTTCCGGAAAGGTGGTCGGTCTCCGGGCAGAGGCGACGTCAGAATTCCGCACTGGGGTGGCGTGGTAGGTC
>Ga0066410_1000420_pt1 | contig 11951 bp, 12 predicted proteins | sample LakWasMet14_LOW5_2_FD_59497 | JGI IMG/M metagenome (GOLD analysis project Ga0066410, IMG submission 59497) | Freshwater sediment methanotrophic microbial communities from Lake Washington under simulated oxygen tension - Sediment Metagenome 14_LOW5 | ecosystem: Environmental > Aquatic >...
GAGTTTAGTCGCGGCTCTCGTCAACTTGCGCTATGGCTGTATTTAGGAAAGATGTCTATTGAGAGTATTTATAATCGCAATAGAAGTTGGAGGCTCAAGGAGTTCATGTCTGAGAAATTCTCTCAGCATTGGACAGTTGAGGAATTTGCTCTTAATTACGGCTTAAGCTTGAGTGCTTTTAAACGCATATTCAAAGAAAACTTCAAAAGTTCGCCAAAATCTTGGATTAATAACCGTCGACTAGAACAGGCCGCTATAATTTTGAGCACCCGGAATGTCTCTTTAGTGAACTTGGCTTTAGATTTAGGTTTCGCGGATAGTAGTCAGTTTTCTAAAGCATTTAAAAAAAAGTATAACTGCCCGCCTTCACGCTACAGTGGCAAGCTTAGAAAAACTTGTTATGCGGATAATTCGAAAGCTAATGAATAGCATAATGGTTTGATTTTTTGAGTAAAGTTAGTAATGAGATTGTTGAGGTGCCTTGCTACAGATATGCTCGTCTCAGTTAATACCTCATTCGAATTGAAAACTGATATTACTTCTTGAGATAAGTGACTGGGAAGATGAAAACTCCCGATGCTGAACTTGCACATCATGATCCGTTGTCATAACTACCGTTGAACAGCGCGTGCCATAATCTTTCATGCTCACAAAGCAGGCGGAATAGGCGCGCGCTTTGTCGAGCTCAAGGTCGGCATCGAGTATGGAAATATTATCGGACATGCGTCGATCCGCCAGGACATCAAAGAGTGAATCAACATGAATCGCTTTGCTAGCAATACAGCGCTGCATGCCCGCTTTAGCTAATTCGACTTTAGCTGAGTAATCATCTAGCAGATGATTACTCAAACCATAAATACCTGGAGATAGCCGACGGATTTTATTTTCTCTGTTGCTGAGGTAATACAGCTGGCGATAATTACCGACCAGCAAGTTAAATCCACGGTAGCGTTCGGTACGTTGCGACACTTCTTTCAAATATGCATGCGGTGATTGATCTCCAAGAAGATAATCCAATGTTAAATGGCCGCGGCTAGTGGCGTATTTGCTCATGCCAATTTCGCGGTAATTGGTCAATGCGGCGAATTTACCGTCTCGACTAAGCCCTAGCCAAGTACCGCCACCGCGAAGATCTTTGCCTGCCAATACACCCTCGGCCTCAGGCCACCATGCGATCGGGCGCGAGGGCCTATCAAAGTATTCGTCTCTATTGGCAGCCACCACTAAGGGGTAGCGGTCGTTTTGCTTATAAGCTATCACTATCAAGCACATGCTAAAAACGCTATACACTTAGACTGCAATCTGATTTGGCTCGTGCCTGACAACATAAGGTGTAACCTTCGCTTAGTTCATCCTGTGTAAGGAAGTCAACTTTCAAGGTTTCCACATTACCCGAATTGACCTTGGCCATGCAGCTTCCGCATTTACCCATGTTACAACCCGATGTGATAGGGATCGCGTTACGTTGCATGGCCGTTAATAAGGATTCATTGCTATTGGCGCTCACGCTATAACATTGATCATTGATGGCGATAGACAATGTGTAAAACTGCTCGTCGAGATTACGCAGTGCAGATATGTCGTCTGCTGCGGGGCTTAGAGTAAAATTTTCATGGTAAATACGACCCAGTCTGGATTTGTGTGGGGCTAAGGCTACTTGCAAACTCTGCATCCAGTCATCCGGCCCGCATAGATAGACATCCGCTATCGATGCCAGCGCCTGTTCAAAATAAAACAAGCGTTTCAAATCAAAATCAAATCGGCCCTGGATAGATGAATGCCAGTGAGTAACGTACAAACGCGCAGTGTAGAGATGACATAATGAGGAAATTTCATTTTTAAAAATTGTCTGGTGATTATCGCGATTGAAGTAGATTAGATAACATGGCTGCTGCGAGTTGAATAGATGATCTTTTAGCATAGCGATGATAGGCGTAATACCACTGCCGGCGGCAAGAAAGAGCTTGGGTTTATCGTTATTATAGGCCACGAAGCTACCTGCGGGCGGACTGCAGAAAAGGGTTTGTCCGACTTTAGCATGTTGCTTGATGTAGTTTGAGACCACGCCTCCGGCTATCGATTGCACCGTAATGCGCAGACTCTCTTCATAAGGTGCGCTGCTGATTGAATAACTCCGACAGTATGGCTGACCGTCTACGTTTACCATGACGCTGAGGTATTGTCCGGCCTGATAAAATAACTGTATTTTAGAGTCGCAATTCTCAAGCGCTAAGGTTACCGCACGGGGAGTTTCCTGTATCACATCGGTGATTCGCATTTCATACCCATGCGATTTAATAGATTGTTGTGGATGATTAGTGGTCATGTTTCGCACTTCAAATAATATTTTTTCTAATATAAGCGGAGCTGTAATCAATCGCCACAGTGACTACGATGGTAATAAAAATAAACACTGCGGCTCTATCGTAGGCCAATGCAGACAGGTACTCATGAATGGGCAGGCCGATCCCTTCAGCTCCGACCAGACCGAGTACGGTGGCGCTGTGGACATTGATTTCAAAGCAATAGAGTAACTGAGCGACAATGATGGGCGCTATCTGCGGCAAGATTCCGAATACCACCATATTGAGCCAATTACCTCCACAAGCGTAGATCGCTTCGACAATACCATTGTCGGCGGCTTCTATTGTCTCCGAAAACAACTTGACCATCACACCCATCGAAAACATGGTAATTGCTAACACACCGGGAAATGGGCCTAAACCTACCACCGCGACAAAGATCAGACCGAGTAGGAAGGTCGGAACGGCTCGTAAAATCACCATTATGGATCGGCAAATAAAATAACAACTACGACCGAGAACACTATCGGCCATTAAGTTTTGCGCGCAGAAAAAACTGATCGGCAATGCCAAAACAAAGCCTACCGAGGTGCCAAGCAATGCCACTTCAATTGTTTGCTTGGCGTAAATAAAGATTGCTTCTTGGAGTAAAGACCACTCAGGATTCAATAAGCCGTGAGCGAATTCCAATACCATCGGCCAACCATCGGATAGCGCAGCGAAACTGACCTGGGTGCTACTGGCCAGTGCGTGAACGATTGTAACCAGTGTAATAATAAGCATCCAGTTCCAATTAAATACCGCTAGCCACCACCAAGGTGTTTTGATCGCCGCAGCCAATTGTGCTGGATTCTTTTCTAGCTTTGTTTGCTGGTCGTCGAAGAATTTCTGATTAATGGTTCGCCAATAACAGGCATACTTATTGCGGTAAAGGTTGCTGGATACAACTCCCAGTAACATGATGAAACCAGTCATAGTGCTGAGATGCGTATGCCACCAAATCAATATTATTGTAACTTGCAGTAACTGTAATAGTGCCTTTAAAAGCTCGCCACGATACAGTTCGCGCGTACCCGGTAAAAAACTGTTGATTATGTTTATCATTTTATCCTTCTCTAGGCGTAGACCCGGTGCCAGTCTTTTGGAATAATTTGTTGATTATTGTTGTGATGAAAATCCAATCGGCCTTGCTTAAGCCCAATAACGGTGGAGAAATATTTTTCCACCAGATCCATCTGATGCAGATTCACTAACACAGTGATATGTTGTTCTTCGTTGAGTTCTTTGAGCAGCTCGATAATGCGCATGGCATTAATGGGATCAAGTGACGCGACCGGTTCATCAGCCAGAATAACCCTGGCCTGTTGAGCTAAACAACGGGCAATGGCAACGCGTTGCTTTTGTCCCCCGGAAAGCTGCCTAACATCTCGTAGCGCGTAACTGAGCATTCCGACTTTTTGCAACGCCAGAAAGGCAATCTCTCGATCTTCATCATTAAATCGCGCCAAAGTCTTGAGGAGTCCATTTTTTTTGGCTAGGCGTCCGACCAGGACATTATCCAGCACACTCATCCGTGGGGAGAGATTGAAGTTTTGAAAAACCATGGAAACCTGTTGGCGTAAGCGTACAAAATCCCTTTGCCGGTAGCATTGTCCGAAGACGCGAATCTCTCCCTGTTGATGCGGAATAAGGCCATTAATACTACGTAAAAGTGTAGATTTTCCAGCTCCGGATGGTCCGATGACTGCGACAAAATCAGCGGAATCTACCGACAGATTATCGATTTCCAACGCATAGCCTTCAACGCCCGAATAGCAAACGTTGACCTGACTGAATTCAATGGCGTACTTATTCACAATGATCGTTTCCATTTTTTGATGTTCTTTATCGGTTGATTATTTTAGTAATTCAGGATTGGTGATCTTCGCTACCTGTCGTAATGAGTTGTAATCATTTTCAGAAGCGCCCACCAAGGCATCGATACCGTATAATTCTTTTAGCCAACCCTTGGCCACGGGATCTTCCGACATTGCTAATAGCGCTTTTGTTAGTATTGTTTTTTGCTCTGGATGGAGCGCATCGCGAACAATTTGTGGATCGGCGGGAATTAATTCCGAACGATATATGATTCTGGTTTCATTAAGGATATTTCGAGCATAGCGTAGAATTTCAGGATTGGTCCGCGCATCGTCGTAAATTGCGCCGGCGTCGGCTTTGCCTTTTAATACGGACATGACAATAGCGGTTTGGCTACTGATTGTGAGTGATTTTAAATCTTTCTCCGGGTTAATACCGGCATTCAAGAGGGCCGCCCTTGGATACAAACTAGCCGAAGCCGAGAGACGATCGCCGAAAATAAACGATTTACCTTTTAGGTCGGCAAGTTTCTCTATACCGCTTTGGGCGGAAGTGAGGATGAGGCCGCGATAGCCTTTGCTGCCATTACGAACAGCTGCTGTGATGGGATGAACGGGAACATGTTCATTTATCACCAAATAATTAAGCGGCCCGACAAAAGCCAAATCCACTTGTCGCGATTTCATAGCCACCGCAACACCTGCATAGTCCGATAAGGTAATTGCTTTAATTTTGTAGCCGGTTTTTTCGCTGAGATAGTCCGCTAATTTTTTTGATGTGAGTTGAATTTCATGCACACTACGAGAAGGAACAAACCCCATGGTAAGTTCCGGCTTTATTGCTTCAGTTGCGGCATGCGCCCAAGTAGAGCAACATAAAATGATAACGACGAGATATTTCATAATTGAGTTCCGTTTAAAAGTTGAATCTAATGCCTATAGAAGCGGTGTGCCCTTTGGCTCCGAGCTGCGGAGAATCGCCACTTAAATAATTCCATCGCGAGTAAACATCCCAGTTTTTATGTAGCGGGTAAATGAAGTCGGCAAATGAGTTCAATAAATTCCTGCCTTGTTCGTTCTCTCCGATGTAGTAGATGTTGTAGCCTCGCACATACAATGAGGTATCAAACAAATTATTAATTTGGTAATAGTGGAGAATTTCCGTCCTGCCTAATTGTTGGGCTTTTGTTTTTACAAAGAACTGCAAAAAAGTGCTTGTCTCATAGCGCTTTAATACCTCGCTTAACGTTTCCATTCGATCAAAACTCAATTCAAATCCTGCTGATATGATTGGCTCGAAACTTGACCATTTCTGCACCCGAGCTACGATGCCGTAAGGGGTAGAGGCCGAGTCATTCAACTTGAGGGCGGATCCAAGATAAAGCTCATGGCGTTCTATGTTACTGCCGGTTTTGTTGTCATGTTGTCGGTCGTAAATCTGTAGCAAATAATAGTTGGAGCTAAAACTATGAAAGATGCTTTCTGTCACAGCCCAGCTGTCTTGACTACTGAACCGATACTGGAGTCGACTAATGGTCTTAGCCGACACGGTTTGACTACAGACCAGGATCGCAACGGCCAAACAAAGCTGTGGCAAATGCATCAAGCAATCTCAGTCAGCTGCAATTGACAAAGTTGGCGATATTTATCCCAAAGATAAGCATCGATAATAGCTTTGCACACGGCTTGATTTTTACTGTGTTCAACTACGCAAATGAGATGTGACTGGTCAGTATCCCGCACATAGATAAAAGCGCGAAACCGCTCATCGACGTTCTCTATAGTTTCTAAAGAAATATCTAATTTTCTGAGTTCTATGGCGGCTTTTTCCAGCAAACAACTCAGCACTTTGTGGCACAAGCGCTGTAGGTCATCGCCAAAGCTTCGTAAGAAATGGATGCTGCCGTTTATATTTAATGCTATTTCTAGTCGGTAACGACTTGATGAATGGAGACCGTGCAATTCAGTTACGGAAAAATTTTCAACTCGAATGTAGGTTTCAAAATTACGTTGTTCGTACATAAACTGATGAATAAGTAGCTCTAGCGAAGCCTCCGCTACATCTAGCAGTATGCCATGATGACAGTTGTGCTTTATCAGGCTCAGCACTTGCCGACATAAATCATCTGTACACTCCCTATAGCCCATAGTGCTCAATCTGTACCTGACTGCCGCGCAACCGGATTGTTCGGAAAGGGGCAGGCTTCGTTTATTACCCACGGCTTGCGGCGGAATATGTTCATAGCACTCAGGATATTTTAGTATCGCTGAAATATGCACACCTGCTTTATGAGTAAAGGCACTGTCGCCTACATAAGGTTGCATTGAGGGTATCGGTCGGCGGCAAATTCGCGCTACCGACCTAGCTATTTGGTTAAGTTGCTTTAGCGACTGTTGATCAATATACCGGGTTGATCGCCCATACTTAAGCAGTAAGTTTGGAATCAGTGAGCATAAATTAGCATTACCGCAGCGTTCACCTATGCCGTTGACGGTACCTTGTACCTGTATCACACCTTGTTCTACGGCGACAATGCTATTGGCAACCGCCATATCCATATCGTTGTGGCAATGAATGCCAAAGGCTGCCTGAGAATAACGCCGGGTTAACTGAGCGGCGATCTGTTTGATCTCTGTTGGCAAGGCGCTGCCATTAGTATCACAGAGTACGACACGATCAGCACCCGCGGCTAACGAGGCCTCCAATACCGAGGTTGCGATAGCCGGATTGGCTTTAAAACCGTCAAAAAAATGTTCGGCATCTACAATTACGATATCGAAGCGTTCCTTGCAATAGGCGACAGAGTTATAAATCAGCTCAATATTATGTTCGTTAGTGGTTTTCAGCGAATGGCGAATTTGGAAATCCCAGAACTTGCTGAACAGGGTAACGACTGGCAGATCTATAGCGATGCCGCGCTGAAACCTCACATCGGTTTCCGGCGTTTTACCCACAGCGCAGGAGCTGGTAAACGCCGCTAAACGCGATGTCTGAGCATGGTTTTTCGACAGTATACGAAATAACGCAGTGTCAGTCTCATTGCTGCCGTTCCAGCCGCACTCAATGAAATCTATACCAAATTCATCGAGTAAGGCGATAACGTTCAATTTGTCGTTAAGACTAAATTGGACGCCCTTTGCCTGGGCGCCGTCCCTGAGAGTGGTATCGTATATTTCTACTTTATTTAGTGAATTGGTTTGCGCCATCATAAGCTTAAGATACATTGCTTGTGTAGTACTTGATGCCGTGGTCGATTGGCATAGTGCTGCTGCTAAGGATGTTGTGGGCGTGAGCCAGTATGCTTGCGGTTAATCCCCATAAGTACTCTTTGCCGGCAAGGCTATCAAATTGAACATGGTAGGCCGGATCCCGTGTTGAGCGCCGTTTTGGAGGAGACCCCGGCGCAAGCTCGGCCAGATCGCAACAAGCAAGTAGATGCGCCTCGATCACTTCGCTCGTTTGCGGCGTAAAACCTTTATCAAAAGTAGCTTTATTGAGTGTTACGATGAAGGGCCGAACCAATTCACCCTTGCCATTGTAAAAATCATCGAGTTGACAAATAAGCCGGCATTGCTGTTGAGTAATAGAGGTTTCCTCTTCCAGCTCACGCCATGCGGTCGCCAACAGATCATCTTCAAAGGCTTCCATTCGTCCACCGGGTAAGCACCAATCTCCTGGGTAGGAATTCATGCTTTGGGTGCGGCGAAGCAATAAATAGTGGTGGCTGTTATCCTCCCCAACAATGATTAATACTATGACCGCCGATGACTTAGCCGTGACGGTTCGGATACGGGGTTTATAATGGCTTGCCTGGTGCATATTCATCGTTTTATCCATTGTGCGAAATTAAATTGATTGCTGAATTTTGATTTTATCCCTTGTTCGCAGAAAGGGTAGCGCGGCAACGGCGCAGATCGAACCGATAAAAATCCATGATGCCTGTGCGTTCAACGAGTAAAAATAGGGAAGCAATACGGCAAGCACCAGTGTAATTGCTTCGGTAACCCCTCCATAGGCAGATACGATCACCGTGCGTCTTGGGTGAGTGTCAACCGCATCGGCGAACACCTTCATACCGACCGGCAGCATAAAAGCAAAGCATAGACTTTCGATTAAAAACAATGTAGAAAAAATGTACAGATCAGTGGTAAAGCCAAATCCCATGATCAGAAGCGCCATCATAATAAGACTAATGCTAAGTATTTTTTCCGATTTAACGTGGTCAGCCAACCTACCTGTAAAAGGCATGAGTGTTGCTGAAATTACTGCCGAAGCTGTAAAGAAAAAGGCGACATGAGTGACATCTACCTTAAGGTAATGCGTCGCATAAAGCGGCAATAAAATCATAAAGCTAAAAAAAACGACACGCCGAATAATGCTGGGGCCATATACCGGAAAGAACTGCGCATGCTCCAATGCTGAGCGTATCCAGCCTTTATTATTTTTAGTAGGTACAACGTTAAATGAAGGTAAAGTTAGTGAGGCTAATGTCGAGAGCGCCGCCAACCCTCCACCGGCATAGAATATGGCATCAGTTCCACCGAATTGATAGCTGAAACCGCCAATTAGGGGGCCTAAAATAAAGCCGATACCAAAGCTGGAGCCAAATATCCCCATTAATTTTCCGCGATTCTCTTTAGACAAGACAATGGCCAAATCTGTTAAACAAACAATGTTAATTCCTTCCACAATGCCTTCAAAAAAACGCAGGCCAATAAACATTAAGCCATTGTCCAGCAAGGTGTAACAGATAAAGGTGATCCCGTAGAGTGCGAAACCCAATACCAGCGTAATCTTGTTTTTCAAAACCTCTATGATAGTAGCCGCGAAAGATTTTGAAATTATTCTACCGATCACTAAACCAAGGAACGGCAATGATAAACCGGCGGTGGAGTACCCGTAGCTTTTTAAAAGGTTCGGAAGGATAGGAACAATTAGTCCCATGCCGGTATTTACAGCAACCGTTAGACAAACAACAATAAAAAAATTTCTGCTCACAACTTTTTCCTAAGTGATATGACGAAAAGAGAACCCAGCTGATTTCAAATTAATTCAGAATAGGGTATTCAACACGTTGTTTAGCTAATTCTTTATATTCTTCTGTGTTTTTGTCGATGATTAAGTCCGGTAGGTATTTCAATATTTCTCTTACTGGATAGGCGCCGGCACGAGCGAGCATGGGTTTGTTGAAAGTCAAATCGATAATAGTGTTGGCATCATTAACTTCAGATGGACCCACGTCGATGATAAGATCGACTTGCTCACCGAGATGTTCTATGGCCTTATCAACCAAAGGAACATTGCCCGTTCCGCTTAAATTGGCACTGGTACCGGCCAATGGGGTTCCAACCAAGTGAGCAATTTCTCGGTGTACGGCATTTTCATGTAACGTACAGGCAACAGTACCGAAACCACGGGTTACAAAGTTTGGCGTGGTCGGCTTTTGCCAACAAATAAAAGAAATTTTACCGGGCCACATTCTCTTGGCAATGAACTCGGCTAATGGCGTAGTGTATGCGTACTGCGGAAACTCCATTGAGTCTCCTAAAAATAGTGTCAGCGGGCTTAAGCTTTCGCGTTTTTTCATGTCGAAAATGCGTTTTACGCCTTCTGATGAAAATGGTGATGTCACGACGTTATAGTTGGTGTCGGTGGGAACCACCACTGTGCCTCCGGCGCTGATGATATATGCGGCTTCTCGGATAACTTCGGCTGAAGCCTTTTTTACGTTACTCATTGGTATGTTCTCCCATAGATTAATAAGATTTTTTTAAGCTGCCGCACATGCGCTAAGTTCGTTGCGATATTTATTCACGGCATTCAGATAGCACTCGCCTGAATAACCTCCAGCCATCTCTTCGACAATATAGGCGCCGGTATAGCCGGTTTCTTCGATTGCCATGATCATATCGTGGTAATCGAAATCGCCCACTCCCAAAGGCAGATGAAGATGTTTAGGGAACTTGATATCGGCCAAATGAACATTGCCGGAGTATTTGGCAAATTTAATCATCTCTTCTCTGGCCTGTTCTTGCGTGGTGCAATAAGAAGCGGCATGGGCCATATCTAGCGTCAGCGATAATGGAGACGTAGAGAAAAGCTCTTCGTACTCCTCTTGTGTTAAGGTGAGGAACGGCCGCTCATTTCCCATATTTTCCAGACAGTAGGTCATGTCAGAGCCTTTATGCTTATTGACATGAAATAGATCCATTGCCAATTCCTGAGTTAACGCAACTGCTTCCTCGCGTTGACCTTTATCCGCATTCTTAGGGAAGCGAAAGCCGGGATGAAAGGTCATAATTTTCGCGCCTGCTCGGATAGCAAACTCAGCCGAACGTATGATAGTTTTGCGAGCTTGCTCAGTATTGTCTCCTAATAGATAGTCCACACGAATGTAAGGTGCATGAATATTAATCGTCGAGCCTGTTTTTTCGCTAATCACTCGGATCTTGTCGGCAAATTCAACGTTTCTGGCTTCGTCGGTTTGTGCTCGTAATTCACCCTCTAATTCAACTTCAACAAAATTAAATTGATTCGCAAGGAACTCAATAAGCCCCAGTGCGTCTTTTTCCTCCAGAAACAAATTGGTCGACATACCTATTCTATCGGACAAGTTCAGTTGATAATTATTTTTAACAGTCATTCTAATCTCCTTTGGGATAAGTTGGTTTTAGGTAATTGAATCTTATAAATTATTTAGTTCAAACTATGAATGCTAAGCGTATTTTCAATCATTCTGGGGATAACAACCTGATTGCTTTCTTTTAGATAAGCAAAATCAGCCGGACCTCCAATTTGATTAACTAACACCGTTTGTGAGCCGGTGTTAGTATCAATCTTGATAATCTTTCCCGACTTGTCAAAGGTTACCCAGTCAGATACCAATACGGTATTGGCATCGATTAACGCGATACCATCTAGCATGCCGCTAATATCGGTGATCTTTTCATAAGTCAAAAAGGCTAAATCCAATTTACCGAGTTCGCCTTTTTGACCTCCATCGGTACCGAAAGAGGCGATCCAGAGATTATGTGATTGAGCGTCGTAGGCTAAGCCATTTGGACCTGGAAGTTTCTTAATAGGTAATCGGCTGGCGGAACCTGTATTTGCCGCCAGTCGAGGATTGACCTGATATATGTCGCCGGTATCGGTGGCACTAACGTATAAAATGCCGTATTTGTCGATTGCGATGTCATTCAAAAAGTTAACATTGTTTTCTTTTAAAGAAATCTCGAAAACCATTTTGCGTGTTTGGGTGCTGAGACCGACAACCCGGTTGATATCGGCAACGTACAAAATGTTATTGTAAATAGCTATGCCTTTAGGGGCATTCAAAGGGATAGCGAAATAATTTTTTTCAATGATATTTCCTTCCATGTCAACCCAGCTGATATAACCATCGCCATCCTCCGCTGTCGGATTAAGTTTTTCACCTACGTTAGATACATAAAAATGACCCTGATCCAGCAAAACAGATTCAGGAGAGGCTAATCCGCTTATAGTTTTGCTATGAGCTGCTGCACTGATTGCTGTAAAAATACTTAGTGCGAGTATTCGCTTTATGTCATTAAACTTCATATTCATCTCCCATAAGTTGAGATATATCTTAGTCATTTTATGTGGAAATAACTTGTCAAAACGGCTCGAATATTTGTCAAATGAGGTCAATACAACATTTACGCAGCAGACCTTCGAATCCAGCATCAATCAACATTGTGAAATTCTGTATAATCTAAGAAGCTGTTTAAAAACCTAAACGATCGATTAAGCTGCAACAATTTTGGCCTAGGA
>Ga0066410_1000433_pt1 | contig 11718 bp, 15 predicted proteins | sample LakWasMet14_LOW5_2_FD_59497 | JGI IMG/M metagenome (GOLD analysis project Ga0066410, IMG submission 59497) | Freshwater sediment methanotrophic microbial communities from Lake Washington under simulated oxygen tension - Sediment Metagenome 14_LOW5 | ecosystem: Environmental > Aquatic >...
TTTCATGCCGATTTCGTTTCTGGTCACGTTGATTTAAGTAATAAAACCGGAGCGCCAATTGTTTATGGGCCAACTGCTGCTCCTGAGTTTAAAGCAATTATTGCAAAAGATGGCGAAGAATTTAAAGTTGGAAATATCACTATTAAAGTATTGCACACTCCCGGACATACTATGGAAAGTTCATGTTTCTTGTTAAAAGATGAACAAGGTAAAGATGTGGCATTATTTAGTGGAGACACTTTGTTTTTAGGAGATGTTGGCAGACCAGATCTAGCACAAAAAGCAGCGTCTATGACTCAAGAAGAATTAGCTGGTTTATTGTTTGAATCTCTTACAACTAAAATTATGCCACTAGCTGATGACGTTACTGTATATCCTGCTCATGGTGCCGGAAGTGCGTGTGGTAAAAACATGATGAAAGAAACAGTTGACTCTTTAGGTAATCAAAAGAAAATGAACTATGCTTTAAATCAACCTAGTAAAGAAGCTTTTGTTAAAGCAGTAACTGATGGTTTATTGCCTCCTCCGGGTTATTTTGGAATGAATGTGGCTATGAATAAAAAAGGTTATGAAAGTATTGATACTGTTATGTCGAAAGGAATGAAGCCAATTAAAGCATCAGAGCTGGAATCAGTAATCGACATTACAGATGCATTAGTATTAGATGTGAGAGAAGCTGCTGAGTTTCATAAAGGATTTATTCCACGTTCAATTAATATTGGCTTAAAAGGTGATTTTGCACCTTGGGTAGGCGCACTTATTGTAGATGTAAAACAACCAATTATTTTAATTACAGAAGTTGGAGAAGAACAAGAAAGTGTAACAAGATTAGCACGAGTGGGATTTGATAATGTGATTGGTTATTTAGAAGGAGGAATTGCTTCATGGAAAAATTCGGGGTTTGATTTAGACTCTATTAATAGAATTACAGCGGAACAATTTAAAACTGAATTTGTAAAAGGCGAAAGCACTGTAATTGATGTAAGAAGAGAATCAGAATACTTAGCAGAACATGTAGAGGAAGCGTATAGCAGACCATTAGCTGATATTAATCTTTGGTTCGCAAGCATTGATGTTAATAAACCTTTTTATTTACATTGCGCTGGTGGCTATCGTAGTATGATTGCTGCGAGCATCTTAAAATCAAGAGGCATCCATAATTTTAAAGAAATTCAAGGTGGATTTAAAGCAATAGCTGAAGCTGGCGTTCCAAAAACAGATTACGTTTGCCAAAGCAAATTGCAAAAATCATAACATATAGTTCAATAACAGACGTTGCTGTAATCACAGCAACGCCTTATCTCAAAAAAATGAAGAAAATAATATTAATAGTAGTTGCTTTGTTCTCCTTATTTAGCTTGTATCAATGCAACTCTCAAACTAAAAAAACAGAAAAAATGGAAACAACAACTCAATCAAAAACAGATTTAAAACAAATTATTGTTGACGTAAGAACGCCAGAAGAGTGGGATATGGATGGTCACGCTGATTGTTCTGTAAACTATCCGCTTGATGAATTTGATAATGCAATAGAAGAATTAAAAAAATACGACAAGGTTATTTTGGTTTGTCGTAGTGGCAATAGAGCAGGTGTTGCAAAAGCAAAATTAATGAGTGCCGGATACAATAAGGAAATTGAAAATCTAGGACCATGGCAAAATGTAAATTGTAGTACTAAATAATTTTACGTTACGCTAAATTATTAATGCGACACTAGGGTTATGTTTAATTTTAAAAAATTTATACTTAAAAACAAGTGGGTTTTTATAGGTGCTGTAGTCGGTGCTATTGGTGGCTTCTTATATTCAACGCTTGTAGGGTGTGCAACAGGTACTTGCGCAATTACATCGAACCCATATGTTAGCACAGTTTATTTTGCAATTATGGGAGGCTTACTAGTAAGTATTTTATTACCTAAAGGCGAGCGTGAAGCTAGAGAAGATAAGTAACAAATGTTACTTTGTTAGATTATAGATTTTTTTATCTTTGAGTATAAATCAAAATATACTTTATTATGAAAAAAAACATGGGAAATGCTGATAGAATTATTCGACTAATAATCGCAGCAGTTATTGCAATCTTATTTTTCTCTAACATTATTTCCGGAACGCTTGGCTTAGTATTATTAGTACTTGCAGGGGTATTTACTCTAACGAGCTTTATCAGTTTTTGCCCATTGTATACCTTAGTTGGTATTAATACTTGCCCTAAAAAAGATTAAAAAATTAATTAATAGAAAAGGAGTCTGCTAAATAGCGGACTCCTTTTTTTATTGGGTAACATTAGTTACAAACTATACTAAAGCTAATGGTTAACTTTGAAGAAAACTTATATCATGAGACTAGCAAAAATATTCGCGGTTTTCTTTGCAATAAATAATCTATTTGCACAAAACATTCCGTTTAATTACCAAATAAAAACCAAAGCTGTCACTATACCTAATTTAAATGGCTTACATTCCTTTGTGTCGGCACAAGCAAATGGTAAATGGCTAATTATAGGTGGGCGAAAAGACGGGTTACATGCTCGTCAACCGTTTAATGCATTTCCATTATCAAATAACAACACCAATATCTTTGTAATTGATATTAATAGTCAACAGTTTTGGAGTAGCAGCTTAAGTACTCTTAGCACGTCACTTCAAGAACAATTGCAATCAACAAATATGAATTTTTATCAAGATGAAGATACGTTGTATATTATTGGTGGTTATGGTTATAGCAATACGTCTGCAGATCATATTACTTATCCTAATTTAACATCTGTATCAGTTAGTGGATTGATAAATGCTGTTGTCTCATCCAATTCGATTACGCCGTATTTCAAACAAATTACTGATCAAAACTTTGCGGTTACTGGTGGACAATTAGGGAAAATAGGTGATACATATTATCTAATAGGCGGGCATCGTTTTGATGGAAGATATAACCCTATGGGAAACGCAACCTACATACAAACTTATGTAGATGGTATTAAAAAATTTAAATTAAATAATAGCGGAACACAATTAACCTATTCTAATTATACTACTATAACTGATCAAATACATTTACATAGGAGAGACTATAATTTAATGCCACAAATTTTTCCGAATGGAGAAGAAGGTTATATGATTTCATCTGGAGTTTTTCAGGTAGGTGTAGATCTTCCATTTTTATATCCTGTTGATATAAAGGCTTCAGGCCATACCCCTAATACAACGTTTTATCAACATTTGAGCAATTATCATTCGGCTAAACTTGCTTTATATGATAGTGTTACAAAAAGTATGCATTCCATTTTTTTAGGAGGTATGAGTCAATTTTATTATTTAAATAATGTTTTAATGCAAGATGACAATGTTCCGTTTGTAAAAACAATAAGTAGAGTCTCAAGAGATTCTATGGGTAACTTGCAAGAATATGCTTTTAACAATGAAATGCCTGCACTGGTAGGTGCAAGTGCAGAGTTTATTCTAAATCACAACACCCCCCACTATAAATCAGAAATAATTAAGCTATCACAACTAAGCTCTGATTCAGTGTTAGTAGGACATATATATGGAGGTATATATAGTCCTAATGCAAACCCATTTACAAATAACAATACAGGAGTAACATCTCCAAGTAGCGTGATATATGAAGTTTGGTTAGTTAAAGATTTTAATACAGGTATTAAAACCATAAACGGAAAAAACAGATTAAGTATCCAACTTTTCCCTAATCCGGTTAAATACAAATTGGAGGCAAATGTAGAAATTCCTTATAATGGCAAGTTAAATTTATATATCACAGATACTGTTGGCGAAATAGTTGCAGAAACGGAATTAGGAGAGTTTCAAAAAGGGATTCAAACCATTAAACTATCGGATAAAATAAAATTAAAAGCCGGCACGTATTTATTTAATTTCGTATTTGATGGTAGATATAGTAAAGTCGAAAAAATTGTAATAGAAAATTAAGAAAGATATTTGTAACCTAATGGACTTGAACAAAGATTTAATTTTGAGAGAGAAACTAGCATTACAAAGAACTGTATTGGCTAATCACACTACATTATTGTCGTTTATAAGAACATCACTTTATTTTTTAGTTGCAGGCTTGAGTTTAAAAAATCTCCTAAAACTAGATAATAGTATCTGGTTTCAAATTACATTTTACACAGTTTCTTTTTTTACTTTAATAGCTGGGCTTTACAACTATTATAAGCAAAAGCGTTTAATAAAAGAAAGTGAAATACATGTTGGGAATTATAAAACTGAATATTTGAATAAGAAGAATGGATAAAAACTTCTGGGACACACGTTACAGCGATTCTGAATACGCATACGGCAAAGAACCAAATGATTTCTTAAAATCAAAATCTGGGTTAATAAAACTAAATTCTAAAATACTATGTTTGGCTGAAGGAGAAGGAAGAAATGCTGTTTTCTTAGCGGAGCTTGGTCATGATGTAACTGCTATTGATTACTCAAAAGAGGGTTTAAATAAATTAAAGAATTTTGCGAGTAGTAAAAACTTAATTGTTCATACAATATGTATCGATTTAAATGATTATAAAATTGAAGCAGGCGCCTGGGATGCAATTATTTGCTTTCCTAATTCGTTAAGAACAAGCATTTTTAAACAAGTGTATAACGGTTTGAAGGAAGATGGTGTTTTTTTTTAATGGAAGCATACCATAAAGATCAACTACAATATAAAACCGGTGGTTCGCAATCAGCCGAATTACTTTATTGTTCAGAGGAACTCGGAAGTGATTTTTTAGAATTTAAAACTATCTCCATAGAAACAACTATAAGAGAAATAAAAGAAGGTGAGTTTCACAAAGGGACCTCTGCTGTTATACAAGTTGTTGCTAATAAATAACCTACTTAAACTTCAATAAATATTGATATTTTAAAGTAACTGTATCTTGTGTAACTAAATTAAATCCTGCTTCCTTTATTTCATTGATAACAACTTGTTGGTGTATTTTCATTTCATCTGGAGGTCCTTGTTCAAAATTTCCTTTCTTAAAATCAACAATTACCATTTCTCCATTTGTCTTTAAACCCTTTTTTATCATTGAAAAATAATCTTTTCTGTTTTCAATATGATGATACACATCTACCATAAAAACAATATCAGCTTCTTGTTCTTTTACAGGAGGCTTTTCATATTCAGCTTTTCTTGATGAGATATTCGTTGTTTTTTCTGAGGCAATACGATTGTCTATATATTTAACAAATCGTTCGTCAACATCAGCTGCTATTATTTTTGCACTAGGTTCATTTATCTTGAATTCAAAATAACCGGTACCTGCACCAATATCAACAATAGTTTTGTTTTTTAAATCACCTAAAAAACGTATCACTTCATTAGGTTTTTGCCATTCGTCTCTGTCTGCAGATTCGAAACGCTTAACCAACTCATCAAATGAAGCTTTGTGCATATGATGTTCTGCTTTATTGTGATGATGGTTTGAATCATTGTGTTGGTTAGCATGATTGTCATCGGTATTGTTTTTGTTATTGCATGAAATAAATGTAGCAATGAAAAAAGGGATGACAAATCTGGAAAGTATACTCATGATAAATTAAAAGTTTAAGCAAATTAAACACTTTAATTTAAATATTCAGCTTTCTAAAGAGCTTTTGTAACCTTTGTTACTTATCTCGTTTAAATCATCATTTAATCTATAAAAAATGATTTTCCTCATTCTTTTTAAGCTTTAACTAACTGAAATTTGTAGACATAAATTTAATAGATATGTCAGGTGTAATTTTCACTATCGTTTTACTCCATTTAGCTTTTGGCTTTGGATATTTAGCATACAAACTATCTCCGAGAAAAAAAGACGGAGAATAACATTTTAAGTAATATGATAACAACATGTAGGAATCGCTGTCCCTAATCATTTGTAATAGAAGAAGCATTAAGAGAAAAACAATTTTAAAATATTAAATATGGAATAACCATGTTGTTACTAGCGGAAACACAAATAACTAAGCATGTTTATACCATATGACAATTAAAAAACAAATAATTTATACATATGAAAGTAGAACAAATTTATACAGGGTGCATAGCTCACGCAGCTTATTATTTAGAGAATAATGGAGAAGCAGCAATTTTTGATCCATTGCGTGAAGTACAGCCATACATTGATAGAGCTAAAAAAGATAATGCAAAAATTAAATACGTTTTCGAAACACATTTTCATGCTGATTTTGTGAGTGGACATTTAGATTTAGTTAAAAATGCAGGAGCAGAAGTAGTTTTTGGTCCTACAGCAAAACCGGGCTATAATGCAATAATTGCAGAAGACGGTCAAATTTTTAAAGTAGGTAACTATAGTGTAAAAGTAATTCACACACCTGGTCATACGATGGAGAGCACCACTTACTTATTGATAGATGAAACTGGAAAAGAACATGGTATAATTAGCGGTGACACATTATTTATTGGAGATGTAGGAAGACCTGATTTAGCACAACACGTAATTGCTGATTTAACTGAGGAAAAATTAGCTGGTCATTTATACGAGTCGTTGCGAAATAAAATTATGCCTTTGAGCGACGATTTAATTGTGTATCCTAATCATGGCGCAGGAAGTGCTTGCGGTAAAAATATGAGTAAAGAAACTACCGACACGCTAGGTCATCAAAAACAAGTGAATTATGCATTAAATCCTAACTTAACTAAGGAGCAATTTATTAAAGAAATTCTTACAGGTTTAGTACCACCTCCAGGTTATTTCCCTCAAAATGTTTTATTAAATATAAAAGGTTACGAGAGTATTGATAATGTTATGAAAAAAGGAACTAGAGCATTATCTGTTACAGAATTTGAAGTAGCTGCTAACGAAACACAAGCCTTAATAATTGATACAAGAAATTCTCAGGTATTTAATAAAGGATTTATTCCAAACTCAATTAATATTGGTATTGATGGTAGTTTTGCTACTTGGGTTGGAACTTTGGTGCCAAGTGTAAAACAAGAAATATTAATTGTTGCCGAAGAAGGAAGAGAAGAAGAAGTAATTACTCGCTTGGCTCGTGTTGGTTATGATAACGCCTTAGGCTTTTTAAAAGGTGGTTTTAAAGCATGGAAAGATGCCGGAAAAGAAATTGACGAAATAAAATCAATCAGTGCAGAGGAATTATTTTCTTTAAGTCAGAAAAACTCTATTAGTATTGTTGACTCAAGAAAAGCAAGCGAGTATGGTAGCGAACATGTTTTTGATGCCATCAATGCACCATTAGATTATATTAATGATAGCATGACTAAACTTGACAAAGACAACACATATTACGTGCATTGTGCTTCAGGATACAGGTCTATGGTATTTATATCAATTTTGCAAGCTCGAGGGTATAGAAACTTAATTGATGTAGCTGGAGGGTTTAAAGCCATTAAAGAGAGTGGTAAATTTAAAGTTACTGATTATGTTTGTCCAACAACACTATTATAGTAATTATAACTAATCAAAAGAAAACCCAGAATAATTATTCTGGGTTTTCTTTTTTGAGTTTAATTTAACCATTTCGGATTTCGTCTGTCAGTAGCACTATCCTTAATTTTTAAATTAAATGTAGAGGCTAGTTGCTTTGCTAATTCATTTATTTCTGAAATGTTTTTCGATTCATGTATAATTAATTTTCTGTTTTTATTATACACAAAAGATAATTGTATAACAGATGAGTTTTCAAAATCCTCTACACTACATTCTTCACACTTAGCATATAATGTTCTAAAGAGTAATATATAGTCTAATTTAGGCAAGCTTTTACAAGCTTCGTTAATATTAAAAAGTTGAAATAATTTTTTAGATTTATTATAACATTTCTTATCTGTATCTAGCACCAAGCCTTGTTCTACAAAGAAATTAGATGCCGCATATTTTCCATTGATTTTCATTTGTATCTTTTATTTAAGTTGTTACTGTATGATAAACGTTTGATTTTACGTACTAACAAATTTCTTAACTTTTGTAAAGAAAAACGGCAACATTAGTTACAAAAGCTCCCGTATGTGACTCGATTTCAGATTAGATTTTATTGTGTAACATTTGTAACCGTTTACAACATGACTTTAATCATAACTTTGTAAAAAAATAAAAATTATGCTTTCAATATTTAAAAATCTATTTAAATCAAACACAGTTGATTTAGCACAGCTAATAAAAGACGGAGCTGTTGTAATTGATGTGAGAAGTAAAGGTGAGTTTGAAACTGGTCATGTAAAAGACTCTATTAATATACCTTTAGAACAAATAGGATTAAATACTGACAAATTAAAATCTTATAATCATATTATTACTTGTTGTAGAAGTGGTAATAGAAGCGGTGCAGCTAAACGAACACTAGAGTCGCAAGGATTTAAAAATGTAACTAACGGCGGAAGCTGGCAAAACGTAAGTCAATACAAATAAAATCATGGAAACATTAAAAGTACTAGTCCCAACTGATTTTTCAGTTCAAGCAGAATACGCCTATTTAATGGTTAAAAAACTGGAAGAAAAAATCCCTGTTGAAATTCATTTTATACACGTATTAAGCGTTCCTGATACAGTAACGATGGATAAACAAGGAAACATACAAACCTGCGGAGAAATTAATGTGGGTTATGTTGTGTCGCAAAGAGATATTGCGCAAAGAAAATTAAACAATCTGAAAACATTGTATGGTAATGACATTCAAATTCATTTGGAGCTTGGAAAAGTAACTGATAAAATTATTTCATACTCAAAGAGTCATGAGTTTGATTTAATTGTAATGGGAACAAAAGGAGCATGGGGAATAAAAGAAAAACTTTCGGGTTCTGAAACCCAAATGATTGGAAGGTTATCTTCAATTCCGCTTTTATCTTTAATGTGCGATCGTTCAGATTTAATTATTGAAAATATTTTATTAGTTCATGATTTTACACATCCTAAAAACGAAAATCTAGCATTGTTACACAAACTCATAAAAGCATTTAACACAAAAGTTCATTTTTTACAAATATGTAAAGATAATACAGCTGAATCTAAAAACATGATTTTATCTAAAATGGATGAGTTTGCTGCATTAAATAAACTAGAACATTTTGATAAAAATGTTATCGTAGATAAGGATGTTGAAAATGGGGTAATTCATTTTAATCAAATGCATAACATGGATATCATTTGCATTGGCACGCATGGTAAAGGTGGATTATTACACTCAAGCGCTACCGAAAAATTAATCAATCATTTATTTAAACCAATTATATCTTATCATTTAAAAAACTAATAAATTATGATAGAAATTATTCAACAACCTTGGTCATGGTGGGTATCGGGAACTTTAATTGCCGCTATCATGTTTTTACTTTTATTTTTTGGTCAATCTTTTGGATTTTCAGCTAATCTAAGAACTATTTGTTCGGCTGCCGGTGGCGGAAAATTTGTAAAATTTTTTGATTTTAATTGGCGTTCTCAAATTTGGAATTTAATATTTTTAATTGGAGCTGTGTTAGGTGGGTTTATTGCTAGTCAGTTTTTATCGGATGGTAATCCGGTTCAAATTTCAGAAAGTACGATTTCGGATTTAGCAAAGCTCGGAATTGCTAAACCCTCTTCCGTTCAACCTGATGAGCTATTCAGCATCAAATCATTATTTTCACTTAAAGGCTTTTTAATTTTAGCTGTTGGCGGATTAATGGTGGGCTTTGGCTCACGTTATGCTGGAGGTTGCACATCTGGCCATGCTATTAGCGGATTATCTGATTTGCAATTGCCTTCATTAATTGCTGTTATTGGCTTTTTTGTTGGAGGTTTATTAATGACTTATGTTTTACTCCCTTTAATTTTTTAAGACAATGAAATATTTAAAATTTTTAATAGCCGGAACTATATTCGGCATTGTAATGGCCAAGTCTGAAGCTTTTTCATGGTATAGAATTCAGGAAATGTTTCGTTTTCAATCATTTCACATGTATGGAATTATCGGAACAGCGGTAACACTTGGTGTAATTGGCGTGGCATTAATAAAAAAATACCAAATACGTGATTTTTATGGTAATCCAATTATGTTTTACCCAAAAGATTCATCAACCCCACGTTATTTAATTGGTGGAACTATATTTGGTTTAGGGTGGGCTTTAAGTGGTGCCTGCCCCGGGCCAATGGTCGTTAATATTGGCTACGGTTACTTAGCAATGGTTGTAGTATTTTTATTTGCCATATTAGGTACTTACCTATATGGAGCAATAAAAGATAAGTTACCTCATTAATCACATTAAAATAATTATCATGAATAAGTTTTCAGATACAGATAATCCTTTAGCTCCGGTTGTAAGTAAATTGATAACCGTTATAGTTATATTACTTATTTTTATATTAGCTTTAATTACCTTATTTGTCATTTTTGTTCCAGCTCCAAAACAAAAGGAAACCAAAAGTATAACTGTTCCTGTGCCTGATAAGTATGGTAATTTTACTGAGGCGGCAAAAGAAGCAGCACTTAAGCCAAAGGACACAACTAATTATTGGCTCGCTCCTGATATATCAGAAATAAAAGAAAATAAAGAGTTAGTTGAATATGGTAAAGAATTAATTGCTCATACGTCAATTTATTTTGGCGAAAATGGTAAAATTTTTAAAGCATCAACTAACGGAATGAACTGCCAAAACTGTCACTTAGATGCCGGAACAAAAATTTTTGGTAATAACTATTCGGCTGTAGCCTCAACTTATCCAAAATTCAGAGCTCGTTCAGGATCTATTGAAAATGTTTACAAACGAGTAAACGATTGTTTTGAAAGAAGTTTAAATGGTAAAGCATTGGATACAACATCAAAAGAAATGCAAGGTATTGTGGCCTATATTAAGTGGCTTGGTAAGGATGTAAAAAAAGGAGATAAACCTTTGGGTTCCGGATTTAAAGATTTAGTATTTTTAGATAGGGCTGCAGATCCTGAAAAAGGCAAAACAGTTTACACGGAAAAATGTCAGTCATGTCATCAACCCGATGGACTTGGCTTGATGAACGCTGAGAAGACAGCTTTTACTTATCCACCATTGTGGGGACCGCATAGCTATAATGATGGTGCTGGTTTATACCGTATGTCTAATTTTGCTAAGTATGTAAAATACAACATGCCTTTAGGTGTCACGCACAATAACCCGCAGTTAAGTGATGAAGAAGCGTGGGATGTAGCAGCATTTGTAAATTCACAAACTCGACCTAAAAAAGACATCAAAAAAGATTGGCCTAAGATTGAAGAAAAACCTTTCGATCATCCATTCGGACCTTATGCAGATGGCTTTAATGAAAAACAACATAAATACGGGCCGTACAAACCTATAAAAGAAAAATTGGATGCTATGAAAAAAGCGGCTTCGGCACATTCAGCTACCAAAAAGAGTAAAGTATAATTTTAAAAATTAATAGTATGAGCTCATTATTAAATAAAGTCATAGCAGTATTAGTATTGTTTTCTTTTGCTGCAAAAGCACAAACAAAATCAGAGAATCAAAAACCTGAGCATAAAATTATTTTTCAATTAACATCAGGAGACACATCTGCACATAAACAATTAATGAAACAATTTAACAATATCTTAAGCGTATCGCCAACTACAAAAATAGAAGTGGTATGTCATGGCGCCGGATTAGATATGTTAGTGTCTGGAAAAACAATTGTAGAAGACAAAATAAAAGCCTTATCCGAAAAAGGAGTAGTGTTTAATGCTTGTGAGTTTTCTATGAAAGAAAGAAAAGTTGATCGTTCAA
>Ga0066410_1000437_pt1 | contig 11664 bp, 11 predicted proteins | sample LakWasMet14_LOW5_2_FD_59497 | JGI IMG/M metagenome (GOLD analysis project Ga0066410, IMG submission 59497) | Freshwater sediment methanotrophic microbial communities from Lake Washington under simulated oxygen tension - Sediment Metagenome 14_LOW5 | ecosystem: Environmental > Aquatic >...
CAAGCTATTTTAAAGCCATGGTAAACACTTCGCAAAACTTAAACTTAGCATATGGCTATTTGTGGTGGCTTAATGGCAAAGCAAGCGGCATGGCTCCCGGTTTGCAACTTGTATTCCCTGGACCATTAATGAGTAATGCGCCAAATGATATGTATGCTGCATTAGGTAAAAATGATCAAAAAATTTATGTCGTTCCTAGTCAGAACATAGTGGTTGTGCGACAAGGCAATACAGCAGGTGGTTTTAATTTAGCCTCATCTGCATTTGATAATGTATTATGGGATTATATTAATAAGTTAAGTTGCACAACAACCAACTTACAAACAACATTACTCAATAAATCGTATCGTATTTATCCTAATCCTGCCGATAACATATTAACCATCGAAAGCACAAATCAAAACATTATTTCTATTACTATTAATGACATCGTAGGGAATCTCATATTTTCAAACAAATACGAAAACACTAAACAAGAACACATTGATTTTTCTAAAGTACCAAGCGGGATATATATAGTAGATATAGAAGATTCAAACAAAAATCATATGTACGAAAAAATTATAAAGCCATAATTAACTTAACTTTATAGCATCATGCAGAAAACAATAGGTTTAGTTTTATCGGGTGGCGGCGCTAGAGGTGTAGCGCATCTAGGTATATTAAAAGCTTTGGAGGAACTCAATATCAAACCTCATGCTATCTCTGGAACCAGCGCCGGAGCCATTTTTGGAGCTTTATATGCCAGCGGACTAAGCCCTGAAGAAACTTTAAAAATCGCCAAAGATGCCGAGTTTTTTAATTTCTCTGATTTATTGTTTTTGAAACAGGGTTTCTTTGCAATGAAATCGTTAGAGAAAATTTACAAGCAATATTTTCCTAATGATGATTTTAATGATTTAAAAATTCCTTTACACATTGCGGCAACAGATATTTTAAAAGGCGAAACCCATTATTTTAATTCAGGTGTTTTATCTAAAGCAATCATGGCCTCTTCAGCCATTCCTATTATTTTCGAACCGGTGCATTTTCAGGAATCTGTTTTTGTAGACGGTGGGGTATTAAATAATTTCCCCATTGAACCATTACTTGATAAGTATGATGTAATTATTGGAAGTCATGTTAATTCACTAAACAAAGAAACGCCTCTTATACACATGACAAATATTTTAGATAGAAGTTTTCATTTAGCTATGAGCGCTTCTATAAAACCAAAATTCGAGAAATGCCATGTGTTTATTGAACCACAAAGCATGACTCAGTTTGGAATTTTTGACATTAAAAAGTTCGATCAAATTTTTGAGTGTGGGTATCATTACACACTTAGCCTAAAAGAACAACTATTAAACGCTTTAGAATAAATTATTCTTCAACCTCAACAACAGCAGGATTTACAATAAATTTAGAAATTAATTTTTCTACCTTTTCATTATAGTCATTTGTAAATACTAAATGCTGGCATTTAGGTAGGCTATGTATCATTCTATCAATTTGTCCTTGGTAAGAATATTTTATCATCAACTCCGCATCATCAATAATAAACGTTTTTAATTTATTAAGATTAAGGTGTTGCTTCAAGTATAAATCAAAGCTACGTTTAGGTGTGCCAATGACTACATCAGCTCCCATATATATGTCTTCACCTTGCTTATCAAGTCCGGCTTTCATATCAACTTTTCCGCCTTCGTGCGCAACACGAACTCTCAAATCAGTATGCTTTCCTAATAAAACAAATTGCTCTTTCATTGCTTCTGCTTTATCTTGATCAGCAACCAAAATAAAAGCACGAGGAGCATCTTCAAACGCCTCACGTAATTTATTAATAGTAGTTAAAACAATAGTTGTTGTTTTACCAACTCCATCAGGTCCAACTGCCACAACATCAGCGCCACCATTAATACGAGCAATGGTTTTTTCTTGTATTTTTTTTGGTTCAACAATACCTGCTTCGGCTATCGTGTTGAACAAATATTTATTTAATTTTTCTTTAAAAATGCTCATGTTATCGTTTAATTCCTTTTTTGTTTAATGCTGCCTGATATGCCGCTGCATTTCTCATGTGAACATTATAATCGTTTGTGTAATTTGAGTATCCACTAAAATCGGGCTTTGCACAAAAGTAAATATAATTATGTTTAGTATAGTTTAACACCGCATCAATAGTTGATGGATTTACCAAACAAATTGGGCCTGGAGGTAAGCCTTTATACATGTATGTGTTATAAGGCGAATCAATCTCTTTATCAGCAGATAAAACACGTTGCACGTCAAAATTACCATTAGCAAACACAACCGTTGGATCCGCTTGTAATTTCATATCTTGTTTTAATCGATTGATGTAAACTCCTGCGATTTTTTGTTGTTCCGTTTTGATACTACTCTCACTTTGCACAATTGACGCCAATGTAACTAAGTCTCCGGGCGTATATCCTAATTCTTTTGCTTTTGCAATTTTATCTTTTGTCCAAACATTTCTGTATGATTCCTCAATCATATCAAATAACTCTTTAATATGAGTTGTCCAATTTACTTCATACGTTTCAGGAATAATTAATGCCGTAAAATTTTCGGCATTGAGTCCGTACTCTTCGTTAAGCATGGCATCATTATCACAATAGTCTTCTAATTCATCTTTATCAATTTCGAGCTTATCAGCAATGTAATTAATGAACTGCTCCTTATTCCTTATTTGTGAATTGATAGATAGCTTAACTTTTTCTTGTTTTCCGCTCTTAAGCATTTTTACAATAGAGCGATTACTCATTTCGGCACCAATACGATATTTACCGGGTATAATATTTTCAGGCAAATCCATTTCTTTGGCTGTCCATTCAAAACTTGAGTGATCATCAATGATGTTTTCAGAATACAACTGGTCTAACACATCATCCATCGTTGCCCCGGTTTTAATGTAGATGTATGTGAACTTTTTACCATTTAAATGCACATTATTTTTAAAGATATTTTTATAAGCCCAATATCCTGCAAAACAAATGGCAGCAAATACAACTAACTTAAATAATTTTTTAATCATGTTTATTAAGAAAAAAACGCTTCTTTAATCAATACAAAAACTCCTACAATTAAAGTAAACCATCCAAAAGCAGGTTTTAATTTTTTTGATGAAATTTTATCAGACAACAAACTACCTAATAAAATTCCTATAACACATATAACTGCAATTAACAAAAGCATTTTCCAATTAATTACCTGATGCCCTATATTACCTGTAAAGCCAACTAAGGAGTTAATGGCAATAATACACAAAGACGTACCAATAGCTTTTTTAAAATTTAAACGCAAAAAGAAAATTAAAACCGGCACAATAATAAATCCTCCACCTGCACCAACAAAACCTGTAATAAATCCAACGCAAACGCCCAATAGTATTACAAATGGCACTCCAAGCGGACTACGAGCAAACTCATCCCATTTAACTTCGTTAATTCTGTTTGCTTTTCGTTTTTTTATCATGTTGTATGATGACGCTAAAATTAAAGCAGAAAAAACCAACATGATTAATACATGCTTCGCAACTTCAAATCCTAAGAAATGGATAGTTGATGGTATAGCAGTCATTACAAACTTACGCACACAAAACACTGTAAGCATAGAGGCAATTGCAAATTGTAAAATGGCTTCAACGCTTATTTCTCCTTTTTTTAAATAAGAAATTGCTCCTATTAATGAGGTCATGCCAACAATAAACAACGAATAACTTGTTGCTTCATCAGCACTATAACCCATCATGTAAACTAAAACAGGTACACCGAGAATAGATCCACCACCGCCAATTAAGCCAAGGATGAGCCCAATTATTAAAAACGCTATTAATCCTGCAGTAAACAATTATTTACTTTCTACAGTAGATAAAATATTTAATTCTTTTAATTGCTCGTCACTAATTTCACTTGGGCTATCAATCATCACATCACGTCCTGAATTGTTTTTAGGGAATGCAATAAAGTCACGAATAGAATCGCTACCACCAAATAAAGAACATAAACGATCAAAACCAAATGCTAAACCACCATGCGGAGGCGCGCCAAACTCAAAAGCATGCATTAAGAAACCAAATTGTTTTTGTGCTTCTTCTTTAGTAAAGCCTAACAATTCAAACATTTGAGCTTGTAAGTTTTTATCATGAATACGAATACTTCCTCCACCAACTTCAACACCATTAATAACTAAATCATAGGCATTAGCTCTAACAGCTCCCGGATTTGTTTTTAATAATTCTAAGTCTTCCGGGTTAGGAGATGTAAACGGATGGTGTTTTGCATGCCATCTGCCTGCTAACGATGCTAATAAATTTGGGTCGCCATCGTTCCATTCTAATAAAGGGAAATCAATAACCCATAAGGCTGAGAATTTAGATTTATCACGTAACCCTAGGCGAGCTCCCATTTCTAAACGTAACTCACTCATCGCTTTGCGTGTTTTATCTTCTGCCCCTGCTAATACTAAAATTAAATCGCCTGGCTGTGAACCACAAGCTGCCGACCAAGCTTTTAAATCTTCTTCGTTATAAAATTTATCTACACTCGATTTAATCGTGCCATCGGCATTATGACGTGCATACACTAAACCTGTAGCTCCAATTTGCGGACGTTTTACCCACTCCGTTAATTCATCTAACTGTTTGCGAGTATACTCTGCTGCACCTTTTGCACAAATAGCAACTACTAACTCTGCCTCATCAAATACTTTGAAATTTTTACCCGCAACAACGTTTTTCATCTCTACAAACTTCATTTCAAAACGAGTATCCGGTTTATCATTACCATAAAATTTCATCGCATCAGCATAGGTCATATGCGGAACGTTAGGCATATCAATCCCTTTTACCGCTTTAAACAAATGACGAACTAAGCCTTCGAACGTATCTAATATGTCTTTTTGCTCAACAAAGCTCATCTCGCAATCTATCTGAGTAAACTCAGGCTGTCTATCTGCACGTAAATCTTCATCGCGGAAACATTTTACAATTTGATAGTATCTATCAAAACCACCAACCATTAATAATTGCTTGAATGTTTGTGGTGATTGTGGTAATGCATAAAACTGCCCTGCGTTCATACGGCTAGGCACCACAAAGTCGCGAGCACCTTCAGGAGTAGATTTGATTAAAACAGGAGTTTCTACTTCTAAGAAATTTAATTTATCTAAATAGTTACGCGTTTCAATAGCCATACGATGACGCAACTCTAAATTTTTACGCACTTCATTTCTACGCAAATCTAGGTAACGGTATTTCATTCGTAACTCATCGCCACCATCTGTATTATCTTCGATTGTAAACGGAGGAGTAACAGACTCGTTTAATATTTTAAATTCTTTTACTAAAATTTCAATTTCTCCGGTAGGATTATTTTTGTTTTTGCTTTCACGTTCAATTACTGTTCCTGATACTTGAATCACAAATTCACGACTCACACTTCGAGCACGAGCATTCATTTCCTTATCAACATCTTCGTTAAACGCTAACTGAGTAATACCGTAACGATCTCTTAAATCAATAAAAGTCATTCCGCCTAAATCGCGAGATTTTTGAACCCAGCCACTTAATGTAACTTGTTTATTAACGTCTGATAAGCGTAATTCGCCGCAAGTGTGTGTACGTAACATATTGAAAATTTTGAGGTGCTAATTTACCGAAAATTGACGAGGAATAGAAACAAAAAACCCGATTATATAATCGGGTTTTACAAATTTATTTAGCGGCATAAAGTTCTTCAGCTTTATCCCAGTTAACAATGCTCCACCAATTATTAATATAATCGGCTCGTTTGTTTTGATACTTTAAATAATAAGCATGCTCCCATACATCAAGTGCCAAAATTGGTTTACCTTTTTCGGTAGCAATATCCATTAATGGATTGTCTTGGTTTGCTGTAGTTGCAATTTTTAGTTTACCGTTTTGTTCAATTAACCAACACCAACCACTACCAAATATTTTGGCAGCCTTTTCTGTAAATTCCTTTTTGAAATCATCAAACGATTTAAAATCTCTGATAATAGCTGCTGCTAACTTTTCAGATGGTTTGTTTTCTTTATTCTCCTTGTTTGGCTTCAATAATTGCCAAAACAAGCTGTGATTATAATGTCCGCCACCATTATTTCTGATGGCAACATCAAGTTTAGAAATAGTTTTAAACGACTCTTCTAAATTAAATCCGGCGATATTTTCAGTGGCTTTATTGAGCTTATCAACATACGCCTGATGATGCTTAGTATGATGAATGGTCATTGTTTCCTTATCTATAAAAGGCTCTAAGGCATCGTATGCGTAAGGAAGCGACGGAAGTGTTGCTTTTTCTGAGGCTGATAATTTTTCAGTTAGATCATCAATAGCATCTATCCTGTCTTTACCAACCAAAGATAAACCCAAAGACGTTAGTCCGAATAATGCGCCCTTTTTCAAAAAATCTCTTCTGTCGCTCATACTATTAAAACTGAATTAATAACTGATTTTTCTCTACAGCAACGCCTTTGTTGATGGCAATTTTTTTAACTACTCCATCACTTGGAGATTTTAAGATATTTTCCATTTTCATTGCTTCTAATACGATTAAAGCATCTCCCTTTTTAACTTCTTGCCCCTCTGTAACCAATACATTTAATACCATTCCTGGCATTGGCGCTTTAACATCGTTTACTTTTTTTGACGCTAAGGCATCTAAACCTAAACTATGAAGCAAATCATCGTACTTGTCTTTTATATCAAGGTTATAAACTGTGTTATTAATCTTTACGGATAATTTTTTCTCTTCTGGTATATGCTTAACAACCTCTAAATTGTATGACTTTTTATCTTTAATTAAATGATAAACCCCATCACGAATTTTAATAATATCAGCTGCAAATAAATCGTTATTTAAAACACCTGAAATATTAGTATCAGTTTGTTTATTAAGTTCTGTTTTGAACTCTTTAGTATTGTTTACTTTAATTGTGTAACTCATAATACAAATTTAACTTTTAATTACTGTAAATAAAAACGCCCCGAAAAATTTCGAGGCGTTATTTAGATTTTTTGGGATTATTTATTTTTTGATAAACTCGCCCATTTTATTATCATAGTTTAAGAAATAACCACCTTTAACTAAGTTAGAAGCATCTATAACAGAACCGTAACCTCTTTTAACCACATTACCATATTGATCATAAATCTCATACATTGTTTCAACTGGTTTATCGCCTGTTACAAATTTGATTTCTTTAGAAACCTTAGCAGGAGCAAATGCAATTTCAGGAATATCTGAAGTGAAATCTACCGGTTTAGATAAACGCGGTTGTCCGCTATAATCTGTTTGACGAACACGAACCTGATTTTTTCCTGAGTGTGGAGTCACTTTAAATTCGTAACTATTTGTTCCTGGAGTACCTTTACCATCAACTTCACCAACTTTTACCCATTTATTCCAGCGGAACTGCTCAACTGCAAAAGCTAACTTACCAGTTTCTGATTTTGTAGACCATTTAACATTGCCGTCTTTGTCAATTGTCATAGAAACAACTTCGAAAGTACTTTTTGGTTTTAAAACCTCAGGGTTTAAAACTTTAGGTTTGCAATCGTCTTTATGTTTAATTTTAATTTCAACTTTATCGCCAATAGCTAATTTGTGAGGTTTAAAATCGATTTCAAATGCACTCGAGTTAGTCTCATCAGTCGTAATATTACCGTTAACTAAAACCTCAGAAACGCAAAAACCTACGCCCCCACTACCGAATGGATTTTGCACATACAAGTTTTTACCTTGATAATTGCCTTCTAATATAATAACGCCGCCTTGAGAAAACCCTTTGTTAACAAGAGCTACAGACAGAATTACAAGTAAATAAATTTGTTTCATAGTTATAAATTTTAGCACGTCTGCAAAAAGTCATGCAATATTAACACGATATTTGAGAAAAACAAAATAAAATCCAGTTTTTTAAGTTAAAAAGCTAAATAATCAGGAATTATACAAAAATAGTCGATTATTTAGTATATTTAGACTGTTTTTAAATCGTTAGAGATAGTGTGAAATAGCCATGTTTTATGTTCACAAATCATAATTATTGCTATTTGAACAACTATTTATAAAGCAAACAATTTAGATATATGAACTTTAACATTTCTATAATAGCTATTGCCACGTCTTTAATGGCTTTAAGCTGTCAAAATAATACAACTTCCGGCAATAGCAATCCAGCTGCAGAAAGTGGTGGTACATTTGTAATGGCCGATGAAAATTCTGTAGGTTCTGTTTTTCCACTTTCATTAACCACACAAGTTGAAGCCCTTGTGGCATCGCAGATACATGAAGGTTTGGTTAAATTAAACCCAAGCTCACTTGAGGTTATACCCGGTATTTGCAATAAATGGGATGTTTCGCAAGATGGTAAAACCATAACCTTTTTTCTTAATAAAGGCATTCATTTTCAGGATGATAAATGTTATAAAAACAGCAAAGGACCAGAAATTACAACAAAAGATGTGAAATTTACATTTGAGTTGTTATGTAAAAAATCTGACAATAATTATCAGTTTAAAACACTACTAAAAGACAGATTATTGGGTGCCAACGATTTTTATGAGGGAAAAAACACAAACATTAAAGGCTTAAAAATAATTGACAACTATACATTTTCATTTGAATTAGAGCGACCAAGTTTAAGTTTTTTAAAACTTATGGCTAATCCTGCTGCTTCCATCATAAACGAAACGGCTTACAAAGCATATGGTAATAATTTAAAAAATGGTTTAGGTCCTTTTATTTATGATGCTTCATCAAATAAAGAGCAAATTGTTTTAGTTAAAAACCCCAACTATTATGCTACAGACAGTTTAGGGTTTACATTACCTTATTTAGATACCGTTATTGTCAAAATTCTACCATCAATTGAAGAAGGATTATCTCTTTACGAAAATCAAAAAGTTGATTTAATCAACACACTTCCTTCATTAAGAGTGAAAGATGTGGTTGAGAAGAATATTGGTCAGTTTGAGGGGCACCCCGCTCAATCCATTTTACAAAGAGAGCCTGAAATGATAAGTCAGTATTATGTATTTAATACAAAACAATCACCATACGACAATATTAAAGTTCGTCAGGCTATTAATTACGCCATTAATAGAGATAAATTAGTGGAAAACATTTTAAAAGGCCAAGCTATTGGGCCGGCAATTTATGGAATTACACCAAACACTTTTAAAAAATACGACATTACAAAAATTACAGGTTATACATTTGACTTAGAAAAAGCAAAAAAATTATTATTGGAAGCAGGTTATCCGGGAGGAATTGGTTTTCCTGAAATGAAAATTTTAATTAATTCAGGTAATTCCAGAAATAGTTCTGTTGCAGTTGAAATTCAGAAACAACTAAAAGAAAACTTAAATATTAATGTAAGTTTCGAATCGTTACCTAACTCTGAAAAATACAATCTACAGATGCACGGAAAAAGTGACGTGTTCAGAGATGGTTGGGTAGCTGATTATGCTAGTCCTGAATCTTTTTTAAATCTGTTTTTTGGAGAAGTTGTTCCTGCTGACAATAACGCGGTGAGTTTCCCTAACACATCACGTTACCAAAATAAAGTATACGATGACTATTTTAGAAAAGGTAGAGATGCTGCAAGTCTAGATAGCAGCTACTTTTATTTTATGAAAGCGGAACAAGTGTTAACAAATGATGCTCCCTTAATTCCGTTGTGGTATGAGGGCTCTTACAGATTAGTTTCGGGTAAAATAAAAAACCTGAAACTTAATGGTATGCGTTATTACGACTTAACCAAGGTATACAAAGAAAAATAAAACGTTACTTCCTAATTTTCTTCATCACACATGTCAGACCACTACTCAATATTAGGGCTCACAAGAAATGCTACTGATATTGAGATTAAGGCTGCTTTCAGAAAACTAGCAAAAATATATCACCCTGATAAAGGGCTTGATAGTCCGGAGTCTAAAGCTATTTTCGAGAAAATACTAAAGGCATACAATGTGCTTATTAATCCTACTGCCAGACGCCGATATGATAGCATACACTTCCATACAACTACACACACACAACAACCAAAGCAAAAAGCTACACAAAAAACACAAAAGAACTGGACTTTTACTGAGGAAGACTTAAAACGCAGACAGTACTACCAGCAGCATTACAAAGCTAAACAACAAGCCTCAAAAGTTACTGTTGAAACAAAACCGTATAGCGATTATAAATATATTTTATTTGCCACACCACTTGCTGTTGCTCTGCTTATGTTAATTATTTCAATGTTTACAAAAACGCCTGAAATTAAATCAGCTTCAAACAGAATAGATAATTCAACAGAATTAAAACCAAGCCAATCTAAACAACTTACAAATGGCGACATGCCATACAAAGGTTACTTTGGAAATATAAAAACATTCGATACAAAAAACACCATTAGAATAAATAATGTTAGCGCTTATGATGCAATAGTGGCGGTATTTGACTCTAATGACAACTATTTGCAACATGCATATTTACAAAACACCTATTACATTGAGTTTTCTAAATTACCCAACTCGGGTGTTTATTGGAAATGTATTTTAGGTAAAAACTGGAATGGTTTGAAACCAATATTAAACACCAATGTATTGGGGGCATTTGATAGTATCGCACAAATTCAAAATCATAAAAATGATTTTATTATTTTTGATAAAAAGAACCAGGAGAATGAAATTGAATTTTTAGATTTAATACAAACTAAAACTAATCGAGCAAAATTAATTAGCAACGAAACCAATTTTTTTGAAAGGAAAAACCATGATTAAAACAGCTCCATTTAAAAAAGGTAAAATCACATTTTCTGATACCGGAAAAGGCAGAGTTGTTATTTTGTTGCACGGCTTTTTAGGCTCACATAAAATTTGGCAAAATACCATTCACAATTTATCAAAATCGTATAGAGTAATAGCCATTGATTTACCTGGACACGGCGATAGTGATTGTTTTGGTTATGTGCACACTATGGAACTCCTTGCTAAAAGTGTAAAGGCTGTAGCTGATTTTTTACGTCTGAAAAAATATGTAATTATTGGTCATAGCATGGGTGGCTATGCCGGCTTAGCATTTGCAGAATTATTTCCTGATAATTTAAAAGGATTATGCCTGTATCATTCAACAGCTTATGCTGATAATGATGCAAAAAAGAAAGACAGAACACGATCGATAAAAGTTGTTAAAGCAAATCATAAAATTTACACTACTGAGGTAATTAAAAATTTATTTGCTACAAAAAATTCAAAATACTTAAAAGATGAGATTGCATTTGCACAAAAAATCGCAGCCAAAACATCAAAACAATCTATCATATCATCGCTAGAAGGCATGAAAGACAGGCCTCATAGAGATATTATACTAGGATTAGCACAGTTCCCCATTATGATGGTGATTGGCGAACACGACAATGTGTTACCCGCTGAGCAATTACTTGAGCAAAGTGAATTAATAAAAAACAAACATGTTTTATACTTAGAACATGATGGACACATGGGTTTTTTAGAAAGTCCCAGAAGAAGTAATACTGAACTGAGAAAATTTTTAAGAGCTTGTTTTAGATAATTAAATTACCTAGAGTTTCGAAAAACTTTTATAGCTTGAGCCCTTGAGGTAACTTGAAGTTTTTTATAAATATTTGTAACAT
>Ga0066410_1000438_pt1 | contig 11638 bp, 10 predicted proteins | sample LakWasMet14_LOW5_2_FD_59497 | JGI IMG/M metagenome (GOLD analysis project Ga0066410, IMG submission 59497) | Freshwater sediment methanotrophic microbial communities from Lake Washington under simulated oxygen tension - Sediment Metagenome 14_LOW5 | ecosystem: Environmental > Aquatic >...
TTACCTATTAATCTGATTGAATACGTTTTATCTGACCTATTTCTTTTTAGTGTTGCTTCAAACAAATTATTCTTAACTCCTTCTACCATTACAGAATCGTTCTTAAAAAAAACAAATAAACTTTTATTGGATAAATAGTTATTAAATAGTCCTGAAATAACTGTACGATGATAATTCGCAGATTTAGAATAGAGCTTACCTTTGATGTCAAAATGTTCATTAAAATCAATCCTCACTATACTATCCTCAATTTTATATGTTTTGAAATAAGAAATAACCTGAATGGATTTCATGTCTGGATGAAAAGCAACATATGTGATATTATTTGCAGGATCACGTTTATCATAACTAATAATCGTTTTTCCCTCTTTTGACAAAACTTTTTGAGCTACAATAACATTATTTTCATATAATCTTTCATCCAATAATTGTCCTTCATCACTCCAAGTATGAGTGTATCCATTGCTAACATTTTTCACAAGAACCCCATCTCGGATTAAGATTCCTTTTTCATTCCATTCCTGATACAGACCATCTTGCAAAAGATTGACCCCGTCCAAAATAAAATGCCTTTGAATTTTTTGTTTACCATTTTGATAAAATTCCTGATATGAATAATGTTTTTTGTCTGCTTCAAGCTCAAAATTCCTCATTAAATTTCCATTCTCATACCAATATGTACACTCGTGTTGTTCTATTCCATTTAAGAACCTCCGTACAGATTTGTTTTTTCCGTTTTCCCAAAATTCGGTATTAGTCTCCTTAAAAGTGTAATTTGTAAAATTCCAGTTGTCAGGAAAGCTGATAGAGTACTCAACTGTTTTCCATAATTTGTCATTAGGAAAATACCAATATTGCTCACCATGTTTTTCTTTAGGGCTGTTAAACCCTTGACACTGCATTAAGCCATTTGGGTAGTATTGAATAAAATCTCCATAAATCTTGTTATTATTCAATGAATATGTCGCGGCTAGCTTCCCATTTCTTTCAACAACTTTTTTATTTGACTGAGCGCGAATATCCAAGACAATTGGATAAATGCCAAATAGAAAAAATATTAAAAAAAGATAGAAAGCTCTCATTTAGCAGTTTTAACTATAACGCAACTGATCTTTTAAAGATACAATAAAATAAATCTATTTTTTATTATCCATAATCTACTATTTATAAATTATAGTTGTTCACGATTAAATGAACAAATCAAAATAACTAATAGTCTTTATTTCAAAACGATAAAGTAGTTTTTGCACAATAAAGTAGACTGCTTTATTGTGCATTTCTAAATTTTTCTACCTGAAACTAAATCATAAAACATTCCTTTCATGCCCTAGTCGGCACTAAAAGGTAATTCCCTCCCAAATGGATAAAATGCTTTTTCTAGTAGATCGATCTTTGTGTCAGCAAAAACAAAAATGAAATGATAAAACAACAACAAAGAATAATTACACCAAAAAGCAAAATGTTTAGAAACATGAAGGTTATGCAGATTAATCCTGTGAGTAAATCATTACTGATTTTAAAAAGGTTTCAATTTCATATACTGAGTTACATCAAAAATCAATATAAAAAAAGAAAGACGGAAGAGTCAAAGGTAGTTGGTAGAGAAGCGATGTGAAGTTGAGTGGGGAAGATTCGAAAAGATTTTGTTCACAAAACAATGATGTTCACGTTACGTGAACTGGCGAAAAAAGTGAACAGAATAAAGAGAAGGCTCATATGTTTTTTAACCAGTTCCTCCTTCTAAAGAGGAACTGGTTTTTTTAGATAAATCCAAAATAGAAATATCTTGTTGATGGCTATTTATTTTTTCTTGTGATAAACACATAGAATTTTTAGGGTATTCAGAAGATAGAAAGACCCTTATTTTATGTTCTCCTTGATCATACGAATGAACTATACAATATACATAAAAAACATGCCCTCCATTTTTTGGTTTTACAAACTGAAAGTTAAAGGATTCGCCCTCCCTTGGAATAACATCTAAACCTAAATTAAAATGAATAGGATGATTCATATTGCTAAATGATAAAAAGCATAGTTTCTGTCCTTGATCACAAAATAGCTCTGGTTGTATTTCATTTAGGTCGATAATCTCTTCATAAATAGCTTGAACATGTTTAGACACCTTTAAAGGATCAACATTAAGCTCCTTTGCTAATTCAGTGACTTTCGGTACGTTCATATCTCCCTCTGCAATATAAATATGCTTTTCCATCAACCAATTATATATGACTTTGTAAGGTTTAAATTCCGGGTTAAGCAATTTCATATAATTTGGGTAATTTGATAATGCTATGATATATTCTTTAGTTGAGGCTCTGTTTCTGCTTTGAATTGTTGTTATTTTCATAAATAAATAGGGTTAGAAGAATAATGCATTTGCTGTGGCTTTTTCAATTTTGTATGGAATACCAAAATTTCTAAAAATAATTTCTACCTGCTTGGCAGAATAATATCTGCCATATCGCTCACCTAATTCAGGTTCAATTTTTTTTAACCAACATCTAAATGTCTTATCGCTTATGTTGTAAATATTTCTCAACTCACACATCATGTATGGCTGGATCATTATTTCATTATCGTTTTTCATCCCCAGATTGTTTTATTGATTTGACATTTAGTTGTTTTATAACTTTCACTTGCACCAAATGAGGCACTCCAATATTTTCAAATAAAGTTTCGATTTGTTTAACCGTATAAAATCGCCCACTTTTTGCACCGATTTTCCCCAAGAAAGGTTTCATCCACTTTGTTAAGGTTTTAACAGACACACCATAAAGTTCACTTAGTTCTGTTTTTGAGTATGGTTTTACCATAAATTCATTTTTTGCTTTCATAAATTATTTTTTAGAATTTGAGGGGCAAATTTGAGAAGGTATAGTTTCATACTTTCCAGTTTGGGCATGTTTGGGTAAGAAATAGCAGAAAATAGCATAAAACGTAAAGTTTTAGCACCAAACTGTATGAAAGTGCAATTTATTTAAGAAAACAAAATATACGCTAAGTTGGTGCGAGCTAATTTTAGCAAATTGAAGAAGAAGTTATGGATAAAAATTAGAATCAAGTCCACGTCAAAATTGGGGCTATTTTACGCTAAAATTACGCCACGTTGCGCTTTTCTACTCCATCTTGATGATAGCCTTCAAAGCGTATAAGTCCCGTAAATCCTCGTAAACTTGGTTTAAATCGTAGTCACTGTCGGTCACGATTAAAAAATGAAACCCTGAAAGCTTTCGCTTTCAGGGTTTTTTTATTAAAGAATAAGTTTTAGGAAGTTATTTAACAATTAATTTTTGGCTATATAATTTGTTATTGGATGAGGCCGTTATAAGATAAGTTCCCGGAGCTAATTTTTGTTCCAAATCAATACCTATTATTTCACTTTTTTCTACTACAAGCATAACTTTTGAGAAGTGTTCTCTTCCCAAAATGTCTCTTAGTACAACAAGTACCTCTTTGTTTTCGAAATTTTGCATATTGATGTTAAACGATTCTCCATCAGATGGATTAGGATAGATACTAAAATCAGTTTCTGATATTAAATAATTTACGGCAACAATTTGAGAGTATGAATTAGAACCTGAAAAATCAGTTTGTTTCAAACGATAGTATGAAATGCCTTTATAGGGTTCATAATCAGTTTCAGAATAATTTATAATATTAGTACTGTTTCCTGCTCCATCTGTAATAACTACAGTTTCAAAGTTGATACCATCTTTCGATTTTTCTAAGGTAAAATAATCATTATTAAATTCTGAAACTGTAGTCCAATATGCTTCAACTTTGTTGCCATTTTTTACCGCGTCAAAACTTAGCAATTCAATTGGTAAAACACCACTAGTTAAAACTCCCCCATTATTTGGACCAGATCCCGATTGAGCATAAGTTCCAGCAGGATTACTATTGGCTCCTCCGGTTCCGTATAATGTGTTAATATTAGCATTTGAATTAGGCATACTTTGAGGAAATAACAAAACGCCTTGCCCACCGCCGCCGCCGCCGCCATGACTACCGCTATTATTCACGTTGCCGCCATTGCCGCCATTTGCCGAAATACTAACAGGACAGCTCGAATTTAAAATAAAGTTCCCTACGTCTAATAACACACTTCCTCCAGCACCACCGCCACCACTGCCATCATTGCCACTATTGGTAGCAGAACCACCATTAGCAGAAATACGAATTGGGTTTAAGCATAAAGTATTTGTTTGAATTACTGTTGCTTTTACAATAACGATTCCTCCGCCATTAGCACCCGGTGTAGCTACATTGTTGTTTTGCTGCCCGCCGCCGCCGCCGCCGCCCATATAAAACCTGGAGGCGTTAATATTACCTTGTAATGCCACGCCGCCTGTGCCTCCCGAGCTGGTACCACAATTCCAACCTTGCCCGCCTTCGCCACCAGATGAGTAGTTCCCACCGCCGCCGCCGCCGGCATTGTGTTCGTTACCACCACCACCACCATTAATAATTTTAGCTCTACCATTTGTAAAAGTTGCATCTGTTGTTTTGTAAATGCCTTCTCCCTTGTATCCTTGATTGGTTGAGTTTGTTTTGTATAAACTAGGTTGACATGAACCTCCTGCACTACCTGAAATAGCTCCCCCTCTAAATCCTGCTGCATCTGCAGTAATGCTATGGTTGAGTGTTAGTACATTTGCTACTTCTATGGCTAAAACACCACCAATGTTTCCATTCCAAGGTAATGCACTTATGTTAGCAGTTGTGGTAAAATTACTACCAAGATTCCGGAAAGAAATAATTTGTAGCGACGAATTATTACCTGTATTAAAAATTGTTGTGAGAGATGATGTTAAAGTTATAGCATTTGGTGCAGTTGATGATGGGTTAACGCTTGCAATGGTTGCTATTTCATATATGCCTGCTTTGTTTATGTTTCCTACGTTTCCAAAATTGGCATTGTTAGCATTATTTGTTCCTATAACATCATCTTGCATTTGCATGATGATAACCTTTTCTCCGACATTAAAACTATGGTAAGTAGTATTTACATTGTTAACAGAAAGAATGTTGCCACTTGCAATACTATTAACCTTTGCATAAGCATTCAAGATTTGCGCATTCAAATTAAATGCGACTAAAACTAAACACACAATAATAGTTGCTAATTTCATAGGCTTGTCGTTTGTTACTTTTACTTCATACGTTACATAAAGTTGCTTAAAACTGTAGAAAAATTGAATTTTTTTCGACGAGGTTAAATTATTGCACTACAAATGAAAATATAACCGTAACAAAATAGAAAAGCCTCATTATATGAGGCTTTAGTTTAGGAATTAACTACAATTTGTTTTGCTAAATCAATAGCTCGTTGTTTAACATCATCAACGTTACCATTAACGGTATCGTGTGTTAATACAACTGCCATTCGGCGATAGGGGCGAGTTGTTGGTTTACCAAAAATTCGCATATCTGTTAATTTATTGTTTAGTACATTTTCAACGCCTGTGTAAATTGGATTAGCACCTTCTTTAGTGGCTAATATAACCGCTGATGCCCCAACTCTTTCAAGTGTAATTTCAGGAATAGGTAAGCCTAAAATTGCTCTTGCATGTAATTCAAACTCACTAAAATTTTGTGTGCCTGCTAACGTCACCATACCTGTATCATGCGGACGTGGTGATAACTCTGAAAAATAAACGCCTTTATCTGTTAAGAAAAACTCAACCCCCCAAATGCCATTGCCGGTTAAAGCTTTGGTAACTTTCGCTGCCATATCTTGTGCATCTTTCAAATCATTATTACTAATTGCGCATGGTTGCCAACTTTCTTGATAATCACCACGCTCTTGCCTGTGACCAATTGGCGGACAAAATAAAGTGTTGCCATTTTTTTGAGTAACTGTAAGTAAAGTGATTTCCGAGTTAAACTTAATAAACTCTTCAATAATAACTTCTTTGTAATCGCCACGTGAGCCTTCCATGGCATAGTTCCATGACTTTTCAATATCAGCTTCAGATTTTACAATACTTTGTCCTTTGCCGCTACTACTCATTAATGGTTTTACTACGCAAGGAATGCCAATATTATTAACTGCCTTTGTAAAGTCTTCTAAGGTTGTTGCATATAAATAATTAGCAGTTCTTAAGCCTAGTTCTTTAGAAGCTAAATCTCTAATTGCTTTACGATTCATGGTAAAGTTTGCTGCTTTAGCACTTGGTACTACGGTATAACCTTGTTTTTCGTAGTCATAAAAACGCTCAGTTCTTATAGCTTCAATTTCCGGTACAATTAAATCGGGTTTATGCTTTGCGACAACTTTGTCTAAAGCGTCGCCATCAAGCATGTTAATCACTTCAAACTCATGTGCTACTTGCATGGCAGGAGCTCCTTTGTATGAGTCAACAGCAACTACATATTGACCTAAGCGTTGTAATGCTATCACAACTTCTTTCCCTAATTCTCCTGAACCTAATAATAAAACTTTTTTTTTCATATGAATATATTATTTTTTTATTTGCTATATAGTATAACCATGTTTAGTCATTTGCATTTGTGTTAATAGCAACATGGTTATTTCATAATTAAAATCGTAATGTTAGTGTGGCTGGTAATTTATCTTTTAGCACACCAAAATATAAACCATAACCAGCAGCTAAACCAATAGTTCCACCTATAAGAGCTTGTATGCGTCGTTTTGTTCTCGATACACGCTCGTACCCTAGTATATAAGCATCTTGCTCTATATAATTAGGATTACTAATAGTACTGTGTCTTATTCTAACTTTAGGAATTCCGCTTAGGGCCATATAACCGTACGGGAAAACCGGAGCGAAAAACAAACCAAGTCCTCCACTAGCCAAACCAACAATACTTGCGCCAATAAGCGAACCTCTTGCCTTAAAACCTTTTCGAGCGTCTCTTTCTCCGTACATATAATAACGCATTTCTTCTCGCGTAAAATAATTTCCTTTAAGGGTATCTTGGGAATAATAATAATCTGTAAAACCATTACCATATTTTACGCAATAAATTTCGTCGTACTCGTAATGTAATTTTTCTGTTGTTTTTTCAGGATTTACAATAGTTACAGCGCCAATTAAAGTATCCGTTACTTTTTCCGTTACAATATTTCCATTCATTAAAAAAATGGTGTCTTTTACCTGAGCTTTATATTGTATTATAAAACAAAAAAAGAAAATAACTAATAGTGTGTTTTTTTTCATATGATGTAGCGCAAGTTTATGTAATAGTTATGTGTAAGAAAATGCTCGTTTTAACTTAAAAATTTAAAAGCGGTTGATTTTACATTCTGTAAATCATTGTTTTGAAATTTAAATGTATTAAGCATTTCCTTTGCCTCAGGCAATTCAAATACTTCTTTTAAATTTCTGATTTTCCCAATTGGAATATCTGTTTGTAAACAATTTTCGAAGAGTTCGTTGAAAGTTATATTGGCAATTTTTTTACTTAAAATAGTATAAAGCTCTTTTCGATTAACAACTCTTAATTGGTTTGTGTTAAACAATGAATCTTCTGTAAGTGAATTTAGTCCTAATATCGAGCAAAGATTTTTAAACTGCTTGTCACTGCCAATAGCAAACGTAATTTTATGTTCATCTTTAGTTTCAAATATTTCACCGTATGGTGCAATATTAGGATGGAGTGACCCTTGTGCAGAAGGCAGATGATTGGCTATTAACCAATTGGTTGCTTGATTTGCTAATGAAGCAATCGCTGTGTCAAATAAAGATACAGATACATGCGATCCTTCGTTAGTTTTATAGCGTTTAAGCAGTGCTAATAAAATGGCTTCTTTTAGTTGATGCCCAGCTAAAATATCAATTAAAGCAACTGGCATTTTTAATGGAGCTGCATCCTTTTCACCATTCATATGCATAAAGCCACTTTCAGCTTGTAATATTAAATCATAAGCGGTGCGTGGATTATTGTTCCCGAAACCATTAATGCTGGCATAAATCAATTGTGGATTAAATTTTTTTAATCGATCATAGTGCACTTTTAACTTTTCATCATCGCCTGCCTTATAGTTTGTAATGAGTACATCCGCAATGCGAACTAAGGTGTAAAATTTTTCTAAATCAAGCTTGTTACTTAAATCCAAAAACATAATTTCTTTTCCGGAATTAACACTCCAGAAATAAGCACTGGTAGAGTCTTCAGGGTTTTCTGTTTTTAGTTTCCAACTGCGTGTAACATCACCTTTGGTTTTAGGGTTTTCAACCTTTACAACTTTAGCGCCAAGTTCAGAGAAGAACATGCCTACTGATGGGCCGGCTAAAACACCTGCAACTTCAATGACGATTAAATCTGAGAAAATTTTTTTCATGCACTTGTTTTTTAATATTGTGCGAGTACCGGTTTGTTATTTAAAATGGTTTCAATTTGTTCCATTACTTCAGAAGTAAGAAGAGGGACAAGGTCTAAGGCTTTTAAGTTTTCAATTAATTGTTCTTTTTTTGAAGCCCCAAGAATAGTTGTACTAACGTGCGGGTTTTTCAATGTCCAAGCAATTGCTAATTTGGCAATACTTGTTCCTAATTGATTTGCTAAAGCTGTAAGTTGTTTCGTTTTTTCAATTTTACTTGCTTGGCCAAGAGTTTGTTCTTTTAACCAATCCATACCCTGAACGTGTAGCCTATTATCTGTTGGGATTCCATCATTGTATTTTCCGGTTAATAATCCCGATGCTAATGGACTCCAGATAGTAGTACCTAAACCATAATCTCTAAATAACAGTAAATAATCTTTTTCTAATTTGGTACGCTCAAACATGTTGTATTGAGGTTGCTCCATGGTTGGACCAATTATTTTATAATCTTTAGCCACAGCGATAGCAGCCATAATTTCGTCGTTAGCCCATTCGCTTGTTCCCCAATATAAAATTTTACCTTGTTGAATAAGCGTATTCATAGCTAATACGGTTTCTTCTATAGGTGTATTTTTGTCAGGGCGATGACAATAAAATAAATCTATATAATCTACTTGTAATCTTTTTAACGCAGCATGACAACCTTCAATAATGTGCTTACGAGATAAACCGGTTTGATTTGGTTTTTTATCTTCGTACCCAAAATATACTTTGCTTGATAAACAATAAGAACTACGAGCCCAATCTTTTTGTTTTAAAATGTTTCCCATTACTGTTTCGGAGCGACCAGCTGCATATATTTCGGCATTATCAAAAAAGTTTACTCCGTTTTCGTATGCAATACTCATCAACTCATCAGCCGTATTGTTTTCTATTTGTTTTCCAAATGTAATCCATGAGCCAAATGATAAGGCACTTACTTGTAATCCTGATTTTCCTAATCTTCTGTATTCCATAATGAAATTTATTTAACTAATATTTTTGGTTCCATCATATCCATGATGGCATATTTTATTCCTTCTCTTCCTAAACCACTTTCTTTTATTCCGCCGTAAGGCATGTGGTCGTATCGTAAAGTGGGTACGTGATTGTGAATTACGCCTCCAACTTCAATGTTGTTATAGCATGTGTTTAATTCGGTTATTGAATCAGTAAAAACGCCGCATTGTAAGCCAAATTTAGAATCATTAACTAATTCAATTGCTTTTTCAATTGTATTGTAAGAATTAATGCAAACAACAGGGCCGAACACTTCCTCACTATATACTTTCATTGTGTTATTGCAGTTTGTAAGTATGGTTGGCTCAATAAAGTTTCCGTTTCGTTTTCCTCCACAAACTAAAGTTGCACCTTGTTGTATTGCTTCGTTAATCCAAGTTTCAATACGTTTAGCATTTGCTTTATCAATCATATTCGAAACATCAGTAGACGCTTCTATAGGATTGCCACATTGAAGTTTTAATGTTTCTGTTTTAAATTGGTTGATGAAATCGTTAATGATTGATTCATGAACAATAAATCGTTGTGCGTGAATACATATTTGCCCACTATAGGCAAATGCACCCATCACACATTTTGATATAGCATCTTTTAAATCAGTGCTTGAGGTTAATATACATGCTGCATTTCCGCCTAGTTCTAAAATAACTTTCTTTTTCCCACTTTGGTTTTTCATTTTCCAACCAACCTCAGGCGAACCGGTGAAACTTAATACATTAAATCGCTCATCTGTTACTAATAGATTTCCTGTTTCTCTATCCATCGGTAAAATGGATACAGCGCCCTTAGGTAAATCTGTTTTATCAATTATTTTTGCAAGCTCTAAGCAAGATAACGGTGTGCTACTTGCTGGTTTTAAGATTATTGGGCAACCACTTGCAATAGCAGGTGCTATTTTATGCACAGCTAAGTTTAATGGAAAATTAAAAGGTGCGATACCTGCTACTAGCCCAATAGGAAAGTATTTAACCAAGCCTTCTCTGTTTTCTCCATTCGCAGTCCAATCAAGTGATACGTATTCTTTAGGTAAACGCTTACATTCTTCTGCAGCTATTAAAAAAGTTTGTGCAGATCTGTCAATTTCGGCTAGCGCATACTTTAAAGGTTTTGCACTTTCTAAAGATAAAACTTCAGCTAAACGATGTCTTTCAGCTGTTATAGTTCCTGATATCTGTTTTAATATCTGAAACTTTTTAAATGATGCTAATTGTTTTAACTCTGTTTTAATGGATAGAGCCTTATCAATAGCTTCATTTAAAATGGTTTTATCTGCAAGAAATGTTTTAGCAACTAGGGAGTTGTTGTAAGGATTATATACTTCTAGCATTTTGCCTGAAGTATTAAATTTGCCCGCAGAGTATAATGGATATGTTATTGACATTATTTTTTTGTCAGTTGTTTAAACACATCTTCTAATTTTTGTTCCTCTTTATTCAGAGTAGAAATTCCAATATCGTTTTTAACGGCGTAATTAAACAATTCTTTACGCACATCAAATTCTGTACTAGCAATAATTTTCCAAGTATTGTTTTCTACATTTAAGGCGTCTTCTACGCCATTAATATTCATTAATACCTTTTGATTTACAGCTTTGTCAAACTCAACAGTAATAACTTGTTTAGTTGTGTTTTGTTGTAATGCTTGTGTATTATCATTAGCAACAATTTCGCCTTTATTAATAATAATAACTCTGTCGCACACAGCTTCTACTTCCTGCATAATATGTGTGCTAAGCATTACTGTTTTTTGTTTACCTAATTTTTTAATTAAGCCACGTATTTCTTCTAATTGATTTGGATCTAAGCCGGTTGTCGGTTCATCCATAATTAAAACTTTAGGATCGTGTATCATGGCTTGAGCCAAGCCAACACGCTGGCGATAACCTTTTGATAAAGCACCAATTTTTTTGTTTTGTTCTATTTGCAAACCGGTCATGTCAATCATTTCTTTAACACGGTCCTTAATGTTTTTTACATGATAGAGTCCGCCAACAAACTCTAAAAACTCTTTAACGTACATATCCAAATACAAAGGATTATGTTCGGGCAAATAACCTATTTGTTTTCGCACTTCAATGCTTTGCTCGGCTGTATCAAATCCGCAAACTTTTGATGTACCTTGAGTTGAAGGAATATAACAGGTTAAAATTTTCATCATGGTACTTTTACCGGCACCATTCGGACCTAAAAAACCAACAATTTCATTACTCCCAATTTCAAACGATACATTGTTAAGGGCTTTTTGTTCGCCATATAGTTTAGTAACATTATTTACCTGAATAGACAT
>Ga0066410_1000444_pt1 | contig 11497 bp, 5 predicted proteins | sample LakWasMet14_LOW5_2_FD_59497 | JGI IMG/M metagenome (GOLD analysis project Ga0066410, IMG submission 59497) | Freshwater sediment methanotrophic microbial communities from Lake Washington under simulated oxygen tension - Sediment Metagenome 14_LOW5 | ecosystem: Environmental > Aquatic > Freshwater...
AAAGATATTTCGGAAAAGCGAAGAGAAAGTGATGCTAAGTTTTATCGTTATGTTAGCGAACTTCGAAAGCTTGGTTATTTAAGAGATAATGAAGAAAGTTTTTTTAATGGTAGACGCACTTTATCTGTTTTAGTTGAATACAAATCAGAGGTAAATGGCTTTGTGCATAGCAAAAGCGAAACCGGAAAAACTATTTTTATTGAACCGGGAGCTACTATTTCTATTAACAATGATATTGCCGAATTGGAAGTAGATGAGCGCAGAGAAATTAATAGAATACTTCGTGAGTTAACTGAAATATTAAGACCTATCGCTCCTCAATTAAAACAGTTTTATGAGTTATTAGTTGAATTAGATTTTGTGAAAGCAAAGGCAAAATATGCTCAACTCATTAATGCGTCTTTACCTGTTATTTCAGATAAATCGGAGTTGAAATTAAACAAGGCTTTTCATCCAAATTTATTTTTACAGAATAAAGATTTACATAAGCCAACAATTCCTCTCAACATTAATTTAAATTTAGATAAACGATTAATTGTGATATCTGGACCTAATGCCGGCGGAAAATCAATTACTTTAAAAACAGTTGGGTTACTCCAGGTAATGTTGCAAAGTGGATTATTAGTGTCGGCTAACGAAAGTTCGGTAATGAGTTTTTTTAAATATATATTGATTGATATTGGTGATACACAGAGTATTGAACATGAGTTGAGTACATATAGCTCCAGATTGAAAAATATGATTTCAACTCTTGAAATGGTGAGTTCAGAAACGTTAGTGTTAATGGATGAGTTTGGGAGCGGTACCGACCCTGAATTAGGTGGCGCTATGGCAGAGGTTGTTTTAGAGGAGTTGGTAAAATCAAAAACCTTAGGAGTAATAACAACTCATTATTCAAATGTAAAAGTATTAGCTACTAAATTGCCAGGTGTTACAAATGGTAGTATGTTGTTTGATATAGAAACTCTTGAACCAAAGTATACTTTAGCAGTTGGCGAACCAGGTAGTAGTTATACATTTGAAGTTGCTGAAAGAGTTGGTTTCCCTAAGCATTTAATACAAAGAGCAAAGGAAAAAATTGACACTGATAAAGTGGATTTAAATATGCTACTAGCAGAGGTTCAGCAACAAAAAACAAAGCTCAATGAAACTTTGGAGAGGGTTGAACATCAGGAGTTCATGAAAAAAATTGCCAAAGAAAAATACGACACATTATTTAATAATTGGCGAGATAAAGTAGAAAAAGATAGAGACAGAAAAATTGAATTAGCACGTTTAGCTGATTTTGGTCAACGTTATTTAAAATTAATGGATGACTGGAATAAAAATGAAGACAGAAAACAAGTTATTAAACGGTTTATTGATGGTATAACTGCCGAAACGAAAAAGCGTAAGGATTTAGAAAAACAAAAGAAACTAGATAATTTTGCTGAAAAGAAAGTTGCTCGAATAAAACCATTATTAAAAGTAGGAAGTAAAGTAAAAGTGCTTAATGGAACAGAAGTAGGCTTGGTTGATGGAATTAGTGGCGATAAGGTAAATATTAAGTTTGGTATCTTAAAAATGACAGTTAATATTCATAATCTTGAATTAGTGAGGGAATAATTTGTGGCAACTACTTATCAATATACACATAAGATTTTTTGTTTACTGTTAGCTTTTAGTTTTGTAACTGTTGTTGCTCAAAGCCCAGTTATAATTGCCCATCGAGGAGCAAGTGCCTATGCTCCTGAAAATACTTTAGCAGCATTTGAAAAAGCTATTGAAATGGGTGCAGCAATTATTGAAACGGACGTACATCAAACAAAAGACTCAGCCGTAGTTATTATGCACGATTTATCTGTTGATAGAACTACAAATGGTAAAGGATTAATTAAAGATTTAACATCAAAAGAATTTAAACAGCTAAATATTAAACAAATGAATTTTTCTCCTCCAACACTAGAGGAGGCTATTCAATTAATTAACGGACGTTGTAAGTTATTAATTGAATTAAAAAAAGGAAACGATTATTATTCGGGAATAGAAAAACGTATTGTTGATTTGATTCATAAATACAATGCTGAAAGTTGGATTAGTACTATTCATTCTTTTGAAAAACAAACCTTGATAAATATTTCTAAGCTCGATAGTAATATTAATCTTCAAAAATTAATAGTGTTTAAATTACCCCTTGTTAGTTTCACATTTGATAAACATTTTCATAAAGATGATTTTAAAAACTGGGAAGGAGTAAATGTTTATTATAAATTTTGTAGTAAACGAGTTATTCGTAAAATTCATAAACTTGGTAAAACTGTGTATGTTTGGACAGTTAACAAACCTCGAAAAGCCAAGCGGTTAGCCAAAAGGGGCGTGGATGGTATCATAACTAATAAGCCTGATATTTTAGCTCTATAAGATTTCATAAAATATTTAAGTACTTTTATATTTCTATTTAAGGTGAAGTATAAAAATGACATAGTAATTTTTTTTGCTAAACAAATATTATTTTATTTGTTTTTATTGAGCTCACTTTTAGCTAAATCACAATCGCCTTATTATTATCAATTAACAGAGGAAGACGGACTTCCGTCTAGCGAGGTGTATCAAGTTTTGCAAGATAACTTTGGATATATATGGATTGGTTGTGATGCCGGTTTGTATAGGTATGATGGTGTAAGATTTAAAAGTTATACAAACAAAAAACAAAATGGAAAAAGTATTTCGGGTTTAAGAATAGATCGAGATGGGAAATTATGGTGCCAAAATTTTTCTGGCCAAATTTATGTTGTCGATTCAGATTCCTTAAAGCTTTTCGCTGATTTATCTCTACGAACGTCTTCATATAATCAATTTACCATAGATTTTAATAAACAGATTTGGATTGCAAATCAAACACGACTTGATGTGTATGATTTTAAAGGTAAACAAGTTCAAAGCTTGTATAAATTAAATTCAAATAAGGATACTGTTATTTGGAATGAAATAGAAATTGATAATAAAGGACATCTATATGCAGCATCATTAAATGATGGTTTAGCAGAAATTAAGTTTGCAAATAATAATTATATGCTTGAGTTATTATCAAATACTCAATATTTAAGTAACCGAACATCACTCGAGCCATATAAAGAAGGATTAATTGCTTTAACAGAGGAAAATCCGATTAGAAAATACATTGTTTCAGAAATAAAGAATCATCTGGTCACAATTAAAAATAGCATATTACCATTTACACCAAATGGAAATATTTATAAAATATGTAAAGATAATTTGAACAGAAATTGGGTTTGTACATCTAATGGTATTTCCCAGCTAACTCAATCTTATCAAGTTGATAAAACAAAAAGTTTCTTTTTACAAGGAGATAAAATTTCAGGTCTATTTCAGGATAGAGAAGGTAATTTGTGGATTAGTAGTTTGCAAAATGGAATCTACATAGTGCCAAATTATGATTTAGAAATTTATAACCAACAAAATTCTGTTTTAAAAGATCATAATATTAGCGCCTTGCATGTTGACGGAACAAATACATTATATGTAGGTTCATTTTCGGGTCTTATATATCAGTTTAAAGATTCGGTCAGTTTAAAAATGCTGAATCTAAAAGAGGGCATGTCATACCGCACTGTAAAAAAGTTTATTGATTATAAAGGAAAATTATTTATAGCACATGGCCCAATGTCTGTTATTGATAAAGGTACTTATGGTTTTTATAACCTCTTTAACCTTCGCGATTTTTGTTGGCTGGGTGATACTATGTTTGTAGCTACCCCAAATAGTTTTGGCTATATACCTGATTTTTTTTCAATTAAAGAATCAGCATACGGAAAATATATTGAGATAGTTCATGCAAAATCTTCCAGAGCTATTGCTGCGAATGTAAAAGAAAAAACGGTTTATTATGCTTCTATTGATGGGCTATTTAAATACTGCAATGGAACTAATACTGAATTGAAGTTGAAAGGAAAATCAATTTTTGTAAATAAATTATGTTTTAAAAACAATCAACTATGGGTTGGTTCTGTTAACGAAGGTTTATTAGTTTTTGAAAATGATAAATTCGTTAAGCAATTCTCTGAAAATAATTTACTTTCAGGCACTAGCGTAAAAAGTTTTCGGGTATTAAACCATGATTTATGGGTTGCAACAGAAAAGGGATTAAATCAAATTGATATTAATAATAATAAATTTAAGTTGTTTGATTATACTGATGGAATTGTTTCAAAGGAAATTAATGATATTGAAGTTTGGAACGGAAGATTGTATTTGGCTACTAATAAAGGCTTGTATAGGTTTCCAAATGTATTTACTGAGAATAAAGTAATTCCAAATATTGAAATTTTAGAAATTAAAAATAATAATGAGTTAATCGCTAAGGATGAAAAGTTAGCTACATTTAATTACGATCAAAATAATTTGGTTGTAAAGTTTAATTCGGCTTGTTTTAAAGCGCGAGGTAAATTCGTTTATCAATATAGATTATTAGGTTTAGATTCTACTTGGAGAACAAACAGCGCTCTCGAAAATGAAATCAGTTATTCATCATTGCCAAGTGGGAGTTTTACATTTCAAGTAATAGCGGTTAATGAGGTTGGTGTTAAAAGTTTAAAATCGGCAGAGTTTAGTTTTATTATTACAAAACCATTGTGGCAGCAATGGTGGTTTTATGTATTCATGTTTATAGTTGCCGTTTTTATAGTTATATTAATTTCTGTTTTAATCATTCGAAATATCAGAAAAAAAGCAATGGTTAAAAATGAATTAATATCATCACAACTTACAGCTATTAGAGCTCAAATGAATCCTCATTTCATGTATAATACATTAAACTCTATACAAGACTTAATTCTTAAAAATGAAATAAAAAATACAAATTACTATTTAAGTAAGTTCAGCACATTAATGAGGAAAATATTAGAGTTTTCTGAAACTGAAAAAATCTTATTGGAAGAAGAGATTGAAATGTTGAATAGTTATTTAGAATTAGAAAAACTTAGATTTGGAAATGATTTTAAATTTCAAATTATAGTTCATGATAGTGTTGATGTTTACAAAACATATATTCCGAGTTTAATTATACAGCCTTTTGTTGAAAATTCAATTAAGCATGGCCTGCTTCACAAAAAAGGAGCGAAAGAGTTATTGGTAACTTTTGAAGCTAATAAGAATGAAACTGTTGTAATAATTGACGATAATGGCGTTGGCAGAAAACGTTCAGCCGAAATTAAACAACGCAGTCAAATTCAACATAAATCTTTCGCTACCGATGCAACTCAAAAACGATTAGAACTTTTAAATAAAAATAGCGATCAAAAAATAGCGATTGAAATTATTGATAAATATGACGGTGATTTGGCAACAGGAACAAAAGTTATTTTAAAATTTCCGAATATGAATCTCAATTCATGAACTCAAAACTACTATTCAGATAATTAATCGTTAATTTTGTGTTTAAAATAGTGTTATTTGTTGCCAAGAAATTACATGGATAGAATTAAAGCAGTTATTATAGACGATGAAGAAAGAGCAAGAGATACGCTATCCGCTCTTATAGCGCAATATTGCCCGAAGGTTGATATAGTTGCTAAATGTTCAAATGTACCCGAAGGCGTTTTAGCTATTAACCAAAAAAGACCACAATTAGTTTTTTTGGATATCGAAATGCCTGAATATAGTGGCTTTGAATTGCTGAGTTTTTTTAGAGATGTTGATTTTGAAATTATTTTCGTAACAGCTTACAATGATTATGCTCTTAAAGCTTTTGAAGTATCAGCAGTTGATTATGTTTTAAAACCCGTTGATATTGATAAATTAATTGCCGCAGTTGATAAAGCAGATAAGAAGTTAGCTAGTAACGATATGCAAAATAGATTAGATGTATTGAAAGATACATTTAAAACTGAGCAATTTAATAAAATAGCCTTACCTATGGCTGAAGGCTTATTATTTGTTGAAACTAGAGAGATTGTTTATTTAGAAGCAGATGGTGCATATACAGAAGTTTGGTTGAAAAATGGTTCGAAAATTACAGTCAGTAAGAAGATTAAGTTTTTTGAGGATGTGTTAGATCAGCGTCCAAACTTTTTTCGTTCACATCGCTCTTATATTGTTAACATCAATTTTATCAAAAAGTACAATAAGTCTGATAATGCCTTAACGCTTGATAATGGTAAAACCATTGTTATTTCTCGCGACAGAAAGCAAGAGTTTGAGCAGCAGCTAAAAGACTATAATTTAACAGTAGGATTATAAAAGAACTTAAGTTTAAAAATTAAAAGCAGGCTATACAGTCTGCTTTTTTGTTTTACGGCTTATGAACCTAAACTAACGTTTCGTGAAATTATAAAGGTATTTCTTTGAATATATGAGCAACTTTAAAAAAATATATTTATGAAAAAAATTCTACTTACGATTACAGCAGCATTAATAAGCTTTAGTGCTATTTCTCAAATTGATACAGCAGGTTTGTTTGCTGTTTATAATTTTAATTTAGGTTCAGAAATAGATGGGATTCAACCTCGTCAAAATGGCTATTTATTTGGTGGCTCATATGGCCAAGATCGATTTAACAATACAGGTGCTGCCGTTAGGTTTATAAATAATGGCGGTTTTGATTTAGGTTATCCAACAAAAGCATTAGTTACTGACGGACTGACAATTTCAGCTTGGATTAAATTAGATAATATAGCAGGTCAAAAAGCAATTGTTGCTAAATGGGCAGGTGTTACAAATTCTGATCAGTATTTGTTAATGGTGGATGGTAATAAATTACGTTTTGCAATTGGTAGAACAGGATATTCTGCTAATGGTGTTTTAGGAAATACAACTTTGGTAGCAAACCAATGGTATCATGTGGCTGCAACTTGGAATACAACCGGAACTCATGCTATATATGTAAATGGAGCATTAGATGTTAGTACAGTTCTTTCAACATTTACAACTATTAATAATACTTCAGCAACTAATTTATCCATAGGTGCTCAAATACAAACAGCATCACGTTATTTTTATGGAAGTATAGACGAAGTGTTACTATATAGACGAAGCTTATCTGCATCTGAAATACAAAATATTTACAATGCACCAAGCACTATTCCTGATGGTTTAATTTCAGCATACACATTCAATAATAATACTAAAGATGTTCAAAATTATAATGATGCTATCGCTAATTCTGTTACATATACAACTGATAGATTTGGTAATGCAAACACAGCATTAGATATGTCAACTGCTAGCTATTTAAATTTAGGAGATTATTATGATATTTTTTCAACTGGTTCTACAGGTAAAAAATCATACTCTTTTTGGGTTAATTTTAAAAGTTTAAGTTCATCTTACCAAATGCTTATTTCAAAATCAGCCGATGCGGGATGTTCAGTAGATGAAAGACAATTTTTACTTAGATTGAATCCCTCAAATAAATTAGAAATCACAACCTATGGTTCTTTAACAGGAGGAAACAATATTAGTTTAGTTGGAAGTACAACTTTTACAACCGGACAATGGTATCACGTGGTTATGAATTACGATGCATCTAATACAACTCCTACTGCAAACAGCAGATATGGATTATACGTAAACGCAGTGCCCGAAATAATAACAGCAGGCGTTCAAACAGGAACCGGTATTGGAAATGGAATTGTTGATGGTCCGGCAAAATTAGCCATTGGTACATATTTAAAAAGTAATGGTGTAATATGCACTAATGTTCAGCGTTTAAATGCTTATTTCGATGATTTATATATTTACAATAAAACATTATCAGCATCAGAGGTTGCTACTTTATATGGAGCTTTAGGTGCAGTATCTGTAAAAGATGTTAAAGATGAGTCTACACTTAATTTATATCCAAATCCAAATAATGGTGAGTTTATAATTGACTTAAATGAAAACTCAGAGGTAAATATTATTAATTCATTGGGTCAGGTTGTATTATCTGAAAAATTGAATAAAGGCAAAAATACTTTAAGTATGGATGCTCAAACACCAGGCATATATTTTGCTCAAGTAAAGTTAGGTGCTAAAACCAAAACTATAAAAATGATAAAATTATAATATTTAGATTTTGATTTATTTAAAAGAGCGACTCATTTGGTCGCTCTTTTTCGTTAGATAGAATTTTATGTTCCGGTTATGAACTCAAAATAACGGTTCATGAAATGGCCTCCTAAAAAGGTTTACTTATTAATCACTTTTGCCTAAAAAACATACTCTATGAAAAAAAGTTTATTATTTATTTTAATTCAAATTTTGCCAATATTAGTGTTGGCACAAACTGCACAATTTGCATGGATGGCAGGAAGTACATTTTCAAATAGTGTTGGTCCTTGGGGCACTAAAGGTGTTGGGTCAGCTACTAATGCTGTTAGCTCTAGAGAGAATGCTCAACAATGGACTGATAATTCAGGGAATTTTTGGTTGTTTGGAGGTAATGGACACGCATCAACATTAAATCTTGGTCGTTTAAGTGATATGTGGAAATATGATTTAGCACAAAATGAATGGACTTGGATTTCGGGTACAACTCTTATGAATCAAAATGGTATTTATGGAACTAAGTCAGTTCCAAGCTCTACAAATAATCCCGGTGGCAGATATCAGGGTGTTACTTTTACAGATAACAATGGTAATTTATGGTTATTTGGAGGTTTAGGGAATGATGCAACAGGTAATGTTGGTAATTTGAATGATATGTGGAAATTTAATACATCAACTAACGAATGGACATGGGTTTCTGGAACTAATTCCGTTTCAGCAGTTGGGGTATATGGTACGCAAGGTGTTGCCTCTACAACAAATACACCTGGAGCAAGAAGCAGATCTGTGTCGTGGGTTGATGCGAGTGGAAATTTTTGGATTCATGGTGGTTATGGTTTTGCAACAACTACAACCGCTGGTAATTTATGTGATTTGTGGAAATTTAATCCATCTACTTTAGAGTGGACTTGGGTATCTGGTTCTAATGTTATTAATTCCGCAGGGGTATATGGAACTAAAGGTGTACCGTCGGTTTCTAATAGACCAGGAGGAAGAGGAAATGCCTCTTCATTTATGGATTTAAGTGGTAATTTTTGGTTGTTTGGTGGAAATGGTCATGCAACAGGAGCCACATATGCAAAATTAAATGATTTGTGGAAATTTAACCCAAACACTTTGGAGTGGACATGGGTTTCGGGTTCAAATGGTTTAGGGGCAGGAAATACCTATGGTGTTAAAGGTGCGCCTTCAGTAACGAACATTCCTAGTGGGAGGGATGAAGCTGCATTTTGGACAGATAATAATGGTAATTTTTGGTTATTAGGAGGTCATGGCAAAGATGCTAGTAATGGATTTGATAATGAGTTAAATGATTTATGGATGTACCATGTTAATAATAACACATGGGTATATGTCGCAGGTTCAACGTCAGCCCTTCAGTCTGGGATATACGGCACAAAAGGCGTTTTATCTCCTAATAATTTAGTAGGGTCAAGACAAAGAGCTTGTTCGTTTAAAGATATTAATGGCGATTTATGGTTATTTGGAGGATATGGTAAACCATCAAGTGGTACAGGGTATTTGAGCGACTGGTGGAAAATAAAAACATGTTACACTAATCAAGCATTGTCAACTACTCAAGCATCAAATTTAATAATTTGTTCAGGCGCAACAACATCAATCTCGGCCAGTGGAATTGGTAATTTAGGATGGTATTCGGCTATTTCAGGAGGTTCATATTTAGGAGGAGGTACAGATTATATAACTCCAACTTTAACAACAAATACTACTTTTTATGTACAAGATAGTACCTGTGGCGCTGGACCAAGAGTAGCCATCACAGTAACGGTTAACGCTTTACCTACCATGACAACTTCAGGAACAAGTTCAGTATGTGCTGGTAACTCAGGGACTATCAGTGTAACAGGTTCGGCTTTAACATATACTTGGGATAACGGCACAACTAGTAATAGTATTGTAGTTACGCCATCAATAACAACTATTTATACAGTAACAGGAACAGATATAAATGGATGTGTATCAAATAAAACAAAAACATTTACAGTTGTTCAATTACCTACACTTGCAATTAGTGGTTCAACCTTAATGTGTAAGGGGTATGCGACTTTCCTAAATGCATCGGGAGCCAATACATATACTTGGAGCACAGGAGCCACAGGTAATGCAATCACAGCAAGCCCTTCCGTTTCTACAACTTACACAGTAACAGGTACTGGTACTGGTGGATGTCAAAATAAGAAAACACATTCAATCACCATACAAACTGCAACAGTTGACGCCGTTGGCTCTCCATCTATTTGTCAAGGTTCGTCAGCAACCTACACAGCATCTGGTGCTGTTACTTATACTTGGTCCGCTCAGTTTTTCGCGCCAGTATATACATCTACAGCTAATATTTATCCATATGCAACTACTTATAGTTTAACAGGTAAGGATGCGTTAGGGTGTACAGCTACTAAAACATTTGTAGTGTCAGCATTAACAGTGCCTACAATAGCAGTGAGTGTGCCGGCGCAACAGTGTCCTAGCATTCCAGTAACATTAATAGCATCAGGTGCATCTACTTATACTTGGATACCGGGAAATTTAATTGGTGCATCGGTAATAGTTACTCCAACAATAATGACTAATTACACTGTGATGGGTACTGCAGTAAATACATGTACTGATGATGTCATAACAGTTGTTTCAGTGAAACCTAATCCATCGATTAGTATTACAGCTTCTCAAAATTCGGTTTGTCAAGGAGCTGCAGTGAATTTATATGGTAATGGAAACTCTATAAGTTATGTTTGGAGCTCTGGACAAACTTCTTATTCTATTTCAGCATCACCTACGATTACTACAACTTACTCGCTAACCGGAACAGGGTCAAATGGTTGTTCGGCTAATGCAGTCAAAACAATAACAGTTAATCCTGCACCAGATGTACAAGTTATAACAACAGAAACGTTATTGTGCTCAGGTCAAACAGCAACATTAAGCGTTACGGGTGCTAATACATATACATGGAGTTCGGGTATAAATAATGGAGACCTTATAATTACTCCATCTATCACTTCAAATTATACAGTTACTGGAACAGGAAGTAATGGTTGTTCAAACACAACTGTATTTACCCAAAGTGTAAGTGTATGTACCGGAGTAGAAAATCTATCTGATGTTACAAATTATCTTGTTTACCCTAATCCAACAAATGATGTTTTAAATATTGAAGTAGATACAGAAATGGATTATGTGATAATGAATGTATTAGGCGAAGAAACCATGAAAGGTGAATTTATAGGTGGTAAAAATTATGTGGATTTAAGTTCTATTACAAATGGTGTTTATTTTCTTCAATTAAAACAAAATCAACAAATAAAAACTATACGAATTGTAAAACAATAATTTAGAGTGTGGTTGTTTTACGATTAAGCCTCGGGATTAATTTCCCGAGGCTTTTTATTTAATTCAAATCCTTATCTTTACAACATGCCTCGTTATTTTATTCAGCTAGCATATAATGGTA
>Ga0066410_1000445_pt1 | contig 11497 bp, 10 predicted proteins | sample LakWasMet14_LOW5_2_FD_59497 | JGI IMG/M metagenome (GOLD analysis project Ga0066410, IMG submission 59497) | Freshwater sediment methanotrophic microbial communities from Lake Washington under simulated oxygen tension - Sediment Metagenome 14_LOW5 | ecosystem: Environmental > Aquatic >...
AGGCGTGCCTCGCATGATTTCGATCAACACGACCGAAGTGCTCGAAGCATTGCACGAGCCTTTGGCCGGCATCGTCAGCGCGATCAAGCAGGCGCTCGAACAAACGCCACCGGAATTGTGCGCCGACGTTGCAGTACGCGGCATCGTACTCACTGGTGGTGGCGCGCTGCTGAAAGACCTGGACAAACTGATCTCCGAGGAGACCGGCTTGCACGTGCACGTCGCCGATGATCCGTTGACCTGCGTTGCCCGCGGTGGCGGTCGTGCGCTGGAATTGGTCGACATGCATGGCAACGAATTCTTCTCGCCGGAATAATTCGACAAGCACTTTCCAATGATCTATCAAAAAAAATGTTTGTCTCCATTCAACATTTTTTATAGCAGTTCAATGCCGGCGCGTTCATCGCGCCGGTTTTTTTAATTACGCAGAGACTCTGGATTCTATTCGTGGTGTACGCGTCATCATCAAGTAAAAGATTTAGCGACAGTGCCGGCGAAACGCTGCCACTGCTGGCTTATCTTATTTTGGCCAGTGCCCTGATGTTGACCGACCACAGCATGAATCTCGGCCCGCAGGCACGCAAGCAATTATCGGTTGTCATCGAACCGTTATGGTGGCTGGCATCGTTGCCCTCGCGCATGTGGACTGGTGTTGACGATGAGCTGGCCACGCGGCAGGCACTGCAGGACAGCAACGAAAGACTGGAACGCGAATTGCAAATCGTGAATGCGCGCATGCAGCGGATGAGCGCGATCAACGACGAAAACCAGCGCCTGCGTGACTTGCTCAACGCAAGACGGAACGGCAGCCTGCAAGTCCAGATGGTCAGCATTCTCGATGTCGATCTGAATCCATACCGCCAACGCATTGTGCTGAACGCCGGTTCACGCCAAGGCGTGAAAGTCGGGCAGGCCATCATGGATGCCGGCGGAATTCTTGGGCAGATAATCGAAGTGACCGACACCAAGGCAACCGCCCTGCTGGTGACCGATGCCGACCATGCCATTCCGGTACAGGTGGCAAGATCGGGCTTTCGCGGCATTGCGTTTGGCACGGGCGAACCGGACTCCTTGCTGATTTCCGACATTCCGCAAAGTGCCGATATTCGCAAGGGTGATTTGTTGGTGACATCGGGCATGGGCGGCCGTTTTCCTGCCGGCTTTCCGGTGGCCACCATTCAAAGCCTGAGCCCAAATGATACCGGCCTGTTTATGGTCGGCAAGGCAAAACCGGCCGCACGTCTTGATCGTGGCCTGGAAGTTTTGCTGGTGAATGAAATTATTCCAAGCCCGCCGACACCCAAGCCGAAGCCCGTGATTGCACCTAAAACGACTCCGGTTACGGCACCCGAAACAGTCATCGAAAAAGACAGGAAGAAAACGCCATGATGCGCCAGTCTTCCACCTTGATGCGCACGATAACTTTGTGGCTGGGGCTGCTGTTCCAGATTATTCCATTGCCTTCAGGACTGGACTTGGCCCGCCCCTATCTGCTGGCCCTGTTTCTTTGTTACTGGTGTCTGGAAGCGCCCGAAAAAACAGGCTTGGGCACCGCTTTTTTCTATGGACTGCTTTCGGATTTGTTTTCCGGCGGCTTACTGGGCGAGCAAGCTTTGCGTCTCGTGATTCTGGCGTTTCTGGTGTCAAGATTCCGTGCCCGTTTGCGCTTCTTTCCTCTGTGGCAACAGGCGCTTGCGGTATTTGCATTGTTGCTTAATGACCGCTTGATCATGAGCTTGCTGCATTGGCTTGTGAATGACCACGGCCTGTCATGGGTTGCGTGGCTATCACCGGTATTGGGAATGTTCCTGTGGCCATGGTTGTTTGTCGGCATCGACATGTTGCGTTTGCGTGCCCGCGAGAAAAACTAAGTGATCCGCAGCTTACGCCGGCAACGCATTAAAAATAATATCGCCGAAAGCGAGCAGTTCCGCCGGCGCTCCTTTGTCGGGTTCTTGTGCATTGGGCTCGCCATGTCGGGGCTGGCGTTCGGCTACTTCCGGCTGCAAGTTCTTCAGCATCAGGAATACCAGCTGCGCTCGGATGCCAACCGCATCAAGCCACGCCCCATCGTGCCGGCACGTGGCTTGATTTACGACCGCACCGGAAAATTGCTGGCTGACAATGTTCCTGCCTATCGTCTTGAATTGGTGCCCGAGCAAATCAAGGACATCGATGAAACCGTTGCCGACCTGAAAAAAATCATTTCGCTTGGTACCGAAGATATCGAGGCTTTCCAGCAAGCAAGACATGCCACGCGGCGCTTTCGTCCGGTCGTACTCAAACTGCGCTTGAATGAAGAAGAGCGCGCCAAGCTGGCCTTGGACCGTTACCGTTTGCCGGGCGTCGAAGTGGTTCCGTACCTCACGCGGCGTTATCCGTATGAAAACATGTTCGCGCACGTGATCGGCTATGTCGGCCGGGTGGACGCGAAAGACCTCGAGAAAATGGGCGACAGTAAATTTTCCGCGCTATCGCATACCGGCAAATCAGGACTGGAAAAATATTACGAAACCATGTTGCGCGGCGAGATTGGTTACGAATCCGTCGAGACCAATGCACAGGGTCGTCCTCTGAAAACGATCGGCATGCAGCAGGCAAGCCCGGGCTACGATATTCAATTGAGCATCGATGCCGACTTGCAAAGAACCACGATCGAAGCCTTCGGTGAGTTGCAGGGTGCAGCCGTTGCCGTCGACCCACGCACCGGTGAAGTTCTGGCAATGGTAAGTTTGCCGCTGTTCGATCCAAACCTGTTTATCAACGGCATTTCGCATGCCGATTACCGTGCGCTGACCGATAATTTATCGCGCCCTTTGTTTGACCGTAATCTGCATGGCGGAACACCGCCGGGTTCCACCATCAAGCCCTTCGTTGGCCTGGCAGGTCTGGAATCGGGACTTCGCAAACCGGAAGATAAAATTCTTTCCACCGGCGAATTCTTTCTACCGGGCGTGTCACGCGGTTTCCGCGACTCGCATCATGGTGGCCATGGCTGGGTTAATCTGCAGGAATCGATCGCGCAATCGGTCAATACCTACTACTACAAACTTGCGGTCGATTTGGGCATACAGCGCTTCGACAGCTACATGCAAAAATACGGCTTCGGCCAGAAAACCGGTATCGATTTATACGGCGAGAACACCGGCGTAATGCCATCGCCGGAAACAAAACAAAAAAGATTCAAGCAAGCCTGGTATCCCGGCGATACTGTCAACGCGGGCATCGGACAAGGCATGTGGATCGTCACGCCGTTGCAATTGGCGCAGGCAACTGCCGCGCTTGCCAATAATGGCGAACGCAACCATCTGCATCTGGTCAGGGCAAAACGCCAGGGCTTCCAGGGACAATGGAAACCGATGCCGATGATGCCGACCGTGCAAATCGCAAATGACCAGGCGCATATCAATGCGGTCAAAGAAGGCATGTGGGGAACAGTGAACGGCTCTCGCGGTACGGCACGCGCGATCGCCGTGGGTGCCCAATACACCATCGCGGGAAAAACCGGCACGGCACAGAAAGTCAGCCGAAAAGGCAATATCAGCCTCAATCCCAACCAGCTCGCATTGAATCAGCGGCATCAAGCATTGTTCATTGCTTACGCTCCTGCCGAGAACCCCCAGATTGCAGTGGCGGTTGTCGTTGAACACGGCGGTTTCGGCGCCACCACCGCCGCACCGATTGCAAGAAAAATGATGGACGCTTGGCTACTGCCCAAAATACCCGGCGCAAAAATCGAGACACTAACGACACCGGGCACGACAACATCCACCCCTTCGCACACAACGGAAACCACAAGCACGGTCGCTGTTCCACAAGACGAGGTTGACCGCCCATGATGCGCTGGCTGCAAGCATGGATTGTCGATTGGCTGGATTGCATTGACGTCCCGCTATTAATCGGTCTCTTGCTTATTCTGGCAACGAGCCTAGTCGTGCTTTCCAGCGCCGGCGCTGCCGAAGGCCAGCATTTCGTGCTCGCACAAGGTGCACGTTTTGCCGCGGGACTGGTCGCGATGCTGCTGATTGCCCGCATCCAGCCAAACCGTTTGCGGGCCTGGACACCGCTTATTTTCGCGTTGACATTGGCGTTGATGCCCGTGGTTTTTGCAGTTGGTTCCGGCCGCAGCGCACGTTTATGGATCAACCTCGGCTTCTTCTATTTGCAGCCGGGCGAATTATTAAAACTTAGCGTTCCGATGATGGTGGCCTGGTATCTGCATCGCGTGGTGCTGCCCCCTTCATGGACAACACTGGCAATTTGCGCCGCGATTATCGGCGTGCCAGCGGCACTCATTATTCGGCAACCGGATTTGGGCACGGGTCTTTTGGTCGCGGCATCGGGTGCATTTGCGCTCTACTTGGCCGGCATGCACTGGTGGCGTATCGGACTGTTTATCGGCGCCGGCCTGGCTTCGCTGCCGATTGCCTGGCAATTTTTGCATGACTATCAGAAAAACCGGATTTTGACTTTTATTTATCCTGAGTCCGATCCGCTTGGCACAGGCTGGAACATTATCCAGTCGAAAATCGCGATTGGTTCCGGCGGTTGGTTTGGCAAAGGTCTGGGCAATAGTACTCAGGCAAAACTGGACTACCTGCCGGAACATACGACCGACTTCCTGTTCTCTGTATTGTCGGAAGAATGGGGCTGGATCGGCGTCATCTTCGTATTCAGTCTGTATATCTTCGTGATCGGCCGCTGTCTGTGGATTGCCGCCAACGCCCGCGACGGTTATTCGCGCATCCTGGTAGGCGCACTGGCAATGACTTTCTCCGTTTATGTTCTGGTTAACGGCGGCATGGTCGTCGGGTTGCTGCCGGTAGTCGGCGTGCCAATGCCTTTGCTGAGTTACGGCGGCACTTCGGCCGTATCGCTTCTAGCCGGATTCGGCATCGTGATGTCGGCCAAGGCACATCGTAAATTCATGGGCGCCTAGAGCGAACAAAATCTTTATCCACGCCGTGTTAGATTAGTAAAAAATTCAGGTATCACACTATGCGAATTGCGTTATTGACAGCTTCACTCTGCTTCCTGGCCGCATGCGCTGCCGACGTAAAAAAGAATGAAGCGGCAAAACCGGCGACAGATTCGACACCGGCTCAAGCACCCGCCGCCGTGAATAACGCGACTGCCACACCAACAACTCCGGTTGTGGTGGCTCCACCGATGAAGCCTGAAGAAAAAATCGAGTTGTTCATCACGAGCACTTCGAAAAAATACAATATTCCCGAAAATGAAATTCGCGCCACGCTTGCGCAAGCACAGTATCGCCAAAGCATTATTGACGCTATTACCCGGCCGGCCGAAGCCAAGCCATGGAAAAACTACCGCCCCATTTTCATTACCGATGCCCGCATCAATGGCGGTCGCAAGTTCATGGCGGAACATCGCGCCGAACTGCAACGCGTACAAGACCGTACCGGCGTACCGGCGGAAATCATCGTGGCGATCATCGGCGTTGAAACCAGTTACGGCGCCAATATGGGCAACTACAAAGTGCTCGATGCACTTTATACCCTTGGTTTTTATTACCCTAAACGCGAAGCGTTTTTCTCGAGCGAGCTGGCGCATTTATTCGAGCTGAGCAAAGTCGAGAAATTCGATATCCAGCAACTCAAAGGCAGCTATGCCGGCGCGATGGGCTGGGGACAATTCATGCCCTCCAGTTATCTGAACTATGCAAAAGACGGCGATAACGACGGTCGTAGAAACCTGTTCAATAATCTCGATGATGTCTTCTCTTCAGTCGCCAATTATTTCGTCGGTTATGGCTGGCGCAAAGGCGAACCGGTTTTTGTGCGTGCCAGCATGGACAGCACCGCACTACCCTTCGTGCCTGATACGCTCGAAGCAAAATATTCGCTCGCCGAACTTGCACAAAAAGGCTATCGCCCGACATCGATCGTGCCCGACCTGCCTGCCACCTTGCTGACACTGGATGGTAGCGAAGGCACCGAGCACTGGATCGGCTTCAATAATTTTTACGTGATTACGCGATATAACCGCTCGCCCTTATATGCGATGTCAGTCTACCAATTGGCACAAGCCATTGCTGCGCCCGCTTCAGATATTCCCGCTTCGCAATGAGGTGGGCTATCACGGCAACAATACTGGTGCTTTCCCTTGCAGGATGCGCCGGCAAGCCGGCACGAAAATCGCACGATGCACCTACCCCGACCCGGCATGATTCATCGTCGCGTCAAAACAAGGACACGCCTTCGCAAGCCATTGCGGAGTCGGAAAAGCACGATCCCTGCGCACCGATTTACGAGCATGACGAGAAACGCTACACCGCCGGCGGTCTGTATGCGCCGGAGCTTTCCGACAGCGCACCGCCGAGCGGCATCGATGTCGACAGACTGACAGAGCCAACGCCGAAACCGGAGCCGCTCGCGAAATACGGCAACAAATCACCGTACACGGTTCTGGGTAAAACCTATTACGTACTTGATCGCTCCGATGATTATGACCAGCGCGGCATCGCATCCTGGTATGGCCAAAAATTCAACGGACGAAAAACTTCCAGTGGCGAAATTTATTCCATCTGTGAATTTTCCGCTGCACATAAAACATTGCCGCTACCAAGCTATGTACGTGTTACCAATACCAGAAACGGCAAAAGCGTGATCGTTCGCGTTAACGACCGCGGCCCGTTTCATGATGGTCGAATTATCGACCTGAGTTATGTTGCCGCCATCCGTATCGGCCTTGATAAAACAGGCACTGCGCCAGTGCATGTCGAGCTTGTCGAAGCACGTGATTCCCGTCCGGAAAGACCGGAGCCGGAAATTAGTCGGCCCATGAACAACAATGATGAAGTGTCATTGCAGTTCGGAAGCTTCGCCGACAAGGACAATGCAAAACGTCTGCAAGATCGACTGCAAGAAGCCGATATCGGCAATGTGGAACTCGATGAAATCGACATTCAGGGCCGGACACTTTGGCGGGTTCTATTGCAATCGGCGAAAAATGAACAGTTAACCGATATTTTCGAAAAAATCCGGCAATTGGGCTTGCCGAAACCGAAAGTTGTCGCGCAAAAGCTTTAGAATTGCAGTATTGAAATCAACTGTATTTGCTGGAGTATCTATGCGTCTGTCACACCTGTTTCTAGCGGCTGTTTGCACGGCCACCGTCGGCTTCGCCATCGCGCAAACCCCGGCACCAAGCCCCGCAGCAAGCCCAACGACTACAGCGGCTCCCATGCCACCGGCCCCGGCCCCCCAGGGAGCCAAAGCCTGGTTGTTGATGGATTCGGCAACCGGCCAAATTCTGGCTGGCGAAAATATCGATTCTCCCGTTGAACCGGCCAGCATCACCAAAGTGATGACCAGCTATGTCGTAGCCGCCGAAATCAAGAACGGAAAAATCAAGGACACCGACATGGTGACCATTTCTGAAAACGCCTGGCGTGGCGGCGGTGGCAGCACCGATGGTTCCACCAGCTTCCTTCCGCTTAATGGCCAAATCAAATTAGCCGAACTTGAAAAAGGCATGGTCATTCAATCTGGCAACGATGCCGCGATTGCATTGGCGGAACACACCGCAGGTAGCGAAGCAGCGTTTGTTTCATTGATGAATAGCTATGCCCAGCGCATCGGCATGAAAAATACGCACTTCATGAATCCGCATGGCTTAAGCGCCGAAGGCCATGTTTCGACTGCACGCGATTTGGCATTGATGGGCCGCGCGATGATTCGCGAATTCCCGAATGCCTATGCCTACAACAAGATGAAAGAACTGACCGTCAACGGTATCACCCAACACAACCGCAATGGTTTGCTGTGGAAGGATCCAAGCGTTGACGGCATCAAGACCGGACACACATCGACCGCCGGCTTTTGCCTGCTGGCATCAGCACAACGCGACAACCAGCGCCTGATTTCCGTCGTGATGGGCATCGATAGTAAATCGCAAGCCGAAGGTTTCCGCCTGCGTGAAATGGGTAACCTGAATTTGCTTAACTGGGGTTTCCGTTTCTTCGAATCGCACACTCTCTATGCGGCCGGCGCCAAGATCGCCGAGCCAAAAGTATGGAAAGGCAAGGCTGACCTGATCAAGCTCGGTGTCGCCGAAGATATGGTAATCAATGTTCCGCGCGGCCGTTATCAGGAACTGAAACCAAGCATGGACTTGCCCAAGTTCGTTGTCGCCCCGTTCAAGAAAGGCCAGAAAGTCGGCACGGTGCGCGTGAGCCTGGACGGCAAGGTGATTGCCGAACGTCCACTCGTTGCGATGAACGATGTCGAAGAAGCGGGTTTCTTCGGTCGCTTGTGGGATGAATTCTGGATGTGGTGGGAATCCTGATCGGGTTCCGTTCATTCGTATCTGACAAAGCCTAAGCCCTGATGAAAAGCCAGATCGCCCACTATCACTTGGTGTCCGAACTTGGCCGTGGCGGCATGGGCGTTGTTTACAAGGCATACGAGCCGGCGCTTGAACGCTATGTCGCGATCAAGGAATTGTCTTCGTCGCTGTCGCATGATCCGGATTTAGTGCAACGCTTCGTTCGCGAAGCGCGTGCCATGGCGGCATTGAACGACCCTAATATTATTCAAATCCATTTCATCGGACAGGACGGCGAACAACCGTATTTCGCGATGGAATTTGTTGATGGCGAAAGCCTGTCTTCATTGCTCGAACGCGAGGGCCCGTTAAAAACAAGCGATGCCCTGAAGATTTGCCAGCAGGCTGCACGCGGGCTTGCCAGCGCGCATGCACAGGGCGTGATTCACCGTGACATCAAGCCCAGCAACCTGATGCTGAACAAGCGCGACCAACTCAAGATTGCCGACTTCGGAATTGCATTCACGCAAAAAGATTTTTCGAAAAAACTCACGGCAACCGGCGATGTCGTCGGAACGCCGGGCTATCTATCACCTGAAGTTTGCCTGGGCAATCCCGTCGATGCACGTTCGGATTTATTTGCGCTCGGAATCGTGCTGTATGAAATGCTGAGCGGGCAGATTCCTTTCAACGATCCAAGTCCGTTAAAACTGATGTTGAGCGTCGTCGAATCGGAAGTGCCCGACATACGCAATCTGAACCACTCCATCGAGCCCGAAACGGTCGATCTACTGAACAGATTGCTGGCAAAAAAACCGGACGACCGCTTTCAATCCGCCGAGGCATTGCTGCAGGCAATCGCGAAACATCCGGCCATTACCAACCAGGCATTGTCGGTTCATGCACGCCTGCCAGCCGGAGCGGCAAGTACGATGCTGGCTACGCCGGGCTTGGCGAAAGCAATGAACAGGATTTCGGAAAAAGAAGTTGCAAGCACTAACGTCCACCGCGCCAATCAGAAACAAAAGTTTTTATTGCCCGCCATAGCCATCTCGTTTTTGATTGTGCTGACGGGGCTGGTTTGGTCATATCGTGCCGGCGTAGCAGAACCGGATATGGGGCCTGAGAAAGCCGTCTCGAAATTGGCGGAAGCCTCCGACAAGCCTTCGGAAATAATTATTTCCGCACCGGAAACCCCGACTCGCGCAGAGCCGGTTGTCGAAAATCAACCTGCTCCGGAACAAGCGGTGACCGAACGCGCAACCAAGCCGGCACCTGAAAGCACCGACATTATCGCTAAAGAAAAACCCGTCAAACAGGTAAAAGAGGTCGAACCAGCGCAATCGATGCAAAAATACGGCGAAGTCTATCTTGGGCCGCAGAATCAGGAAGTTTCAGTTGCGGAAGTCGACGGCGAAGACATTGCCTATATCAAAGTCACCGGCATCAATAGCCCCTATGATGGCAAGGTGATCAAGACAATTCCGCGGCCGGCTGCATATGACGGCAGGGATTACGCCATTCAGCACGAAGGCAGCGACTATGTGGTGCTGGTAAAGCGCAAATATAGCGGGCGCGACATGTATGTCGCTCTCTTTCTGCCGGGACTGGGTGGAGAGGTGAAACTCAGTTATGACGGTACTTTATCCAGACAACTGGATACGAATGTGATTCGCGACCAATTTCTAATCCAGAAGCAATAACCTTAATCATTGATCCATTTGGGTCAGGGCGCTTGATGATCATTTCCCACAAACACAAATTTATTTTTTTTGCCATTCCAAAGACGGGTACCCATTCCGTCCGGCAGGCATTGCGCGAACATCTGGGACCAGACGATCTGGAACAGGTGGGCCTGTTTGTACAAAAACGGTTTTCTTTTCCGGAATTGAAGGATTTCACCTCCGGCCATGTAAGCGCGAGGCAAATACGGCCCGCCATCGGCGACGAAATCTTCGACTCCTATTTCAAATTCGCGTTCGTCAGGAATCCATTTGACCGTTTTATATCCTACTGCTCATTCATGAGCCGGGAAAATGGCGCCTTCCTGGCCCAGCCGAAAGCTTTCATGAAGCACATAATCACGCAGGTAAACCCAGTCGACCACTTACTTTACAAGCCACAAAACTATTTTGTCGTCGATGACACGGACAGACTCGCGATTGATTTTGTCGGACGGAATGAATCCATGCAGGATTCCTATAACGACATCTGCAAGAAACTGGGCATTCCCGCCGCTGAACTTGGCGTTGTGAACAGCTCGCAACACAAGCCCTATATGGAATATTATGATAACGAAACTTATTCCTTGGTGGCTGATTTGTACGCCAAGGACATTGACCTGTTCGGATATCGGCGAGATCTATGAAAACGAATCCACGCAAAGCGACATCGGTTAAATTTCTGGGCGAACTGGATGTCGGCAAACTTGCAGAAGCCGTCTTGAATATTCCGGCCGCGGTATGGAACACAGAGAATTCACATAAGCCGAACAAATTTGAAGCATTAGACAAGACGCAGCACATCGTTTTTCGTTTCGTGAGAAGCGTGCAAGATCACAAAGACTCCTATGACTTACCGATGTGGGCTGAGTGGGCCGACAAGATCATGCCAGTGATGGAACAGGCTACAAAATCATACGGATATAAACGGGCCATCTATCCCAGGGTGATGCTGGCGAAAATGGATCCAGGTGGCGTGATTCATCCACATGTAGATGCCGGGCCTGCGGCGGGGTTTCCGCACAAGATTCATGTACCGCTACAGACCAATCCGCAGGTTCAGTTTTTTGTTGATCCCAGTTACTATCACTTCGAAGTCGGCCAAGCCTACGAGGTTAATAATCGTGTTACGCACGCTGTTAAAAACGAAGGCGAGACCTCACGAATCCATCTGATTTTCGAATACTATGATCTGGACCAGACAGAAGCTTATTGATCTTGCAGGTACATTTTCAGTAAACAACAATAAAGCCTTGAACCACCCCGTTCTAAGATAACAAAACCCCAGACCTTTCGATCTGGGGCTTGTCTTAAATAAAACCCTGGCGATGACCATGCCTGCGCGATGTTCTGCAAACGTATACGGCCGGTATGCTTGCCTGATCTAAAGGTTCGCGGCAACCGCATAAAAAAACGCCACCCCTAATGGGATGGCGTTTTGGGATAAAACCCTGGCGATGACCTACTCTTGCATGGCTTGAGCCACA
>Ga0066410_1000450_pt1 | contig 11401 bp, 6 predicted proteins | sample LakWasMet14_LOW5_2_FD_59497 | JGI IMG/M metagenome (GOLD analysis project Ga0066410, IMG submission 59497) | Freshwater sediment methanotrophic microbial communities from Lake Washington under simulated oxygen tension - Sediment Metagenome 14_LOW5 | ecosystem: Environmental > Aquatic > Freshwater...
TTTAAAATTATTGATTCTCGCTTCTACATTTTCCTTACCTAATATTTCAATGACTTTTTCCTCAAGCAATTTTTCAAGTTCTAAATCTTCTTTTTTATGAATGTTTTTTATGGCTTGCTTGATATTTGGGTACTCTTTATTTACAAAAGGAAAGTCTCCGGAAGTTAATCCTGACCAAAAGTTCATTGCAATTCTTATAGCTTCATTACCATACAAAAATAAATCATCTTCTAATCTAATAAATGGTGATACATTAATTCGTTCCTTATTACTCATCATATTTGATGGATACAATAAATTTTCCGACTGATAAATTCCATTATACAGGCACAGAAAATTTAATATTAAAACTACCGTTTCTTCAGATATGCCCTTTAAATCATTCTTGTTTATTTCAACAGTTAAATCACTTGGCGATTTCATGCTTATAGGAAAGTGTATTTTGTCAGCAAGTGGTAATGTGCTTAAAGAGTACAAAACGAATATCATATCGTCGAAACTAAAATTCAGATCTGCTTCAAAGGCTGTGTCTAATTCTCCGTAACCTTTTAATTCAGACACTCCCTGAACTGGCTCTCTTTTTAAATCATCAATGGCTCTAGTGTGTGCTTTTTTCGCTTTCTCTATTTTTATTTCTGTATGCTTAATGTTTAGCTTTTCAATATCTATAGCTTCCTCACCCGATATGTCCTTAATTAAATAATCGTCGGTAATTCTCAAAGTGTGCTCACGCAAATCATATTCTATATAGTCATAAATATTAGCCGCGACCATTATAGCATCAGCTAAGGCAGTTAATTTCGTCCATTTTTCACCCGTAGCAAAATCAGTCCCAATAGTATTTACCTTTAAAGTTGTATGCAAAATATGTTTTATGCAAACATTAAGGTGCGAAGCCTTATTTTCTGATTCTTTTGTCGCTTCCAGTATATCATAATCTGTTCTGCCTTTTGACTTCATTCCTAATACTAATTTTCGACTATATCTATCACCTTCGGCTAATTCTAATTGTTTATAGACATATATTATAAACTGTTTATCAAATTTGGAGATATCACTCTCCAATTTACTCTGCAGAAAAATGTAAATTTTATAATTTATCTCTTTTGCCTCTTTATCCTTATAATCTCCAGGTTTAATATTGTTTTCAATCAGGAATTCTGATATTAGTCTTTCTGTAACAGCAATTTCAGTTTCATTCAATTCTATAGGACTTGCATAATCATTCAAATTTGGGTTAGGAACATTAAACGCTTCAACTGAATAACCTTTAATTCCAATTGGCATATTTTCGTTAATAAATTCCTCTGCTTTTTCTTCAATTTTTGATAAATCGTTTTCATAAAGCTTTAATATACTTTTAACCAAAGCTTTTATAGTATATCGTTCACCAATATTATCGGGTTGACTAAATAACTTTGGAAATAATCTATGGTCATAAACTACAAGCGTTCTCACTCTACCATAAACAACCTTTTCTGTTACAATGATTATGGGGTTATCCTCATTAAGCAATTCAACATGCTGCTTGAAAATATGGAAATCAGCAACCTCATTAACTAACGAAGAAGGTAAAATAGTTGTGAAATATTCATTATATAAATTAATACCTGCGTTTGTAAAAAAAATCTGAAACTGACTTTCAAACATTTTTAAATATTCCCCAAGTAACGGGGCTACAAGTTCAGCGCCAATATGTATTTCCTGATATTCTAATTTACCTTTCGGCGGAAGGTAAAACCAAATAAATCTATTTTCCCACTTAATTAAATAACTAGCAGAAAGTTCAGCAGTATTGATCATACGATAAATTCCTTCCTTATAGTTTTGAATTCTATTAAAAAACCCTTTTTGTTTAAGTTCAATTTCTTCAAATGCAGGATCTTGGTATTTTTCCCAAAGTTCGTTAAAGATAAAATCGCTCCACATATGAAATTCGAATAAACCTGTATCAAACGTTCGTCCAGATCGCATATGTGAATTACCATTTTTAATATAAAAATAAAATCTGTCCATGAACTCGCCAAGCAGTGGACCGCTCATTCTTTCTCGTAGCGCAGTATCTTCCTTCATAAATTTGAGAAAATCCAATGGCTTCTCTATTTTATCAAATACTGGTTTTAGGTCATTAATACTGAAAAGAAAAATTTGATTTATCTCAATATCTTTATTTATAGAAGCTAGTGTATCTAAGCAAATAGATTCAAAGACAGGAATTACCCAAATTTCCAAAGCTTTAGAATAAATTCCTTGCACAAATTCGTCACTATGTTTAAAAACACCAATTACTTCTTCAGATTGAAGTTGTTTACGAAGTTCATTTAATTGTTTTAATTTTTGATTTACTTTAATAGTGATATCATAATTATGACTATAATCTACGCAAGCAAATAGTAGCAATTTATTTTGATCAACAAGGGTGGCAAAATCCACAATATCATCTAGACAGTTTGCGTCAGAACCTTTTTTTAAAATAGCAAGTATTTCATTTGAATTAGAGAAGAAGTTTCTACATAAAGCATTTAATCTTTTTTTATAATTTATCTCGGCTTCTTTTATTAAAGTTGTTTTTTTACTTAATAGTTTTTGTCCTTTATTAATAAGTATATTCAAATGAATATGTGGCATTAGCCAAATGAACTCCCCATTAATTTCAATATGGGTTTTAGTAAATAAATTCATTTCCAAACTCTTATCACATATTTCTTGGGTAGTCAATTTGTTAAATTCTCCTAACCTATGAAGTTGAGATGGATGCTCAGAATATTCATTTAATTTAAATTGCTTTGATATTATTTTATAATATTCTTTAGTGGGAACATATAAAGTTTCTTGTTTCAAAGTGTTTTCATTAATTCTTTTCAAAGTATTGAGAACTCTAGTTTGAAATTCAAGACTTTCAATTAGATGTTGTTGGAGACGAAATAGGTCTTCATCCTGATTTTCATCGTCAAAAAAGTATATTTCTTTAAATTGCGTTAGATGTTCATAGGGACGCTCAAAATTGCCATAAAAGAAATAATATTTGTTTTGATTTAAAAAAAATGGAATGAGTTTTGTCTGGTCAAAGCCTTCATAATCTTCAACCATATAAAAAGTTTTTGAGTATGGTTCTTCTATGCTGTCAAATAACTTTTTCGCATCTTCAAAAGTCATTTCTTTTTGCCCAAAATTCTTTTCAGGGATTGAAAGAGTTAGTCCTAGTAAAAAATAGAGTCTATGAAAATATACTGCGTTATTAGGATGTGTTCCAACCGCTTGTAACCAGAGAATAGAACTGAGCGGAGTAAATTGTTTTATATACTCTACTTCGTTAAATTCAACTGAACTATCAGGATTTAAACAACAGTTTTTGTACTTTTTTCCACTTCCACAAATGCATTTATCATTTCTTCCAATCTTACCCATTTATTTTTTGCTCTAATTTATTCTTTTTTTAGATAAAGATTTTGAAACAGGTAAAGTGGTGTTCCTCAGCAGGCGCAAAGCAACAAACCTTGCCAAACCAAAATAGCACATGCTCTGCTTAATCTTTTCAAGGCATTTCGCATAAGCTATTTTGCCAAAGGTTGCTGAAGCAAGTTTGTCATGGTTGTTGCATTTTGCACGTGCTTTCGTCACGGTAGCCTATCTTGTCCTTCAAGCAGCTTCATTCACTTCGTTCCATTTCACCCGTTACATCCGCTGCGCTACTTACACTGGGTTTCATTTCACTTCATTCATTCAGCCACTTTCAGTCCACCGGCTACCAACTTTTCAGCTCGCCTGCGTAGTCGTTCGGGCTGCGTTCATTAGGCGCTTATTTTTTGCGACGCACATTCTTAGAAAAAAATAAACCAACCTAATTCACTTGTGTAGTATCGTGTAGCATAAATCAATGCAAAGATTTTTTGCATTTGCCACACAGCTACATAGTTTGCATCCGCCCTCGTCGTTCCTCCTCGTGCTCCCATGCTGCACACCCTCTCTCCACTCGCAGGGGGCTCGCCGCACAACGGATTGCAAATCATTTCGTTCGTACCTTACTTCATTTTTTGCAACCGTTTTCCCGACACACGCCGCAGGCGCTTTTACCTAATGAAATGTTACTTCTTAGAGTTTTATACCAACTATTGTTACATCATCAACTTGATCCAAAGACGCTAACCATTGATTAAATTCGAATTCTAATAGCTTTTTTTGTTCAGTTAGGGGAAACCTAGAATTTGAAATAATTACTTCTTTTAATCGCTTGCCCAAATATTTTTTACCCTTTGGTCCACCGAATTGGTCAGCAAAACCATCCGTTATTGTGTAAATAATATCTCCAATCTCATAATTAAAAACATGTTTCGTAAAAGAAACAGAATCTTTATCACTTTTTCCAACAGGCATTTTATCTCCTTTTATTTCGATAATTTGTTCGTTTCGCACAATCCAAACTGGGTTATTTGCGGCAGATACAACAATTTGCTTGTTCTCAAAATCAAAAACAATCAAGCTGCAGTCCATCCCATCTTTGCCACCTTCTTCACTCCCATCATTTTTCAATCTTTCAATAATAATTTTTCTTGTTTCATTAAGTATATCAGAAGGTTCAACAAAATCATCCTTTACTGTTGATTCTAAACTAGTGATATTTAGAATACTCATAATTGCACCGGGTACACCGTGCCCTGTGCTATCTGCAGTTACAAATGCAAATTTTCCATTATTTAAAAGGCTGCTCCAATAGAAATCGCCACTAACAACATCCTTTGGTTTAAATAATATAAAATAATCATCTAAATATTTATCTAAGCTTTTTTCGGTAGTCATAAAGCTTCTTTGAATTCTTTCAGCGTAATTGATGCTATCAGTTATTTCTTTATGTTTTTCTTCTATTAACACCTTTTGACTTTTTATTTCAAAGGTTGCGGTATCTATTTTTCTTTCAAGTTGTTTTTGTTTTTCAATTAGTTTCTTTTCCCTTAACTTTAAATAAAGCCATAGTAAAAGAATTACTAAAAGAAATACGAAACAGATGAACCACCATTTTTGCCAGAAGGGCTTTAATACGGTAAATGATACAGGAGTGCCGCATTCTATCCATTTCTCATTAATTAATACTCTAATGTACAATTTGTAATTGCCGGCAGGTAAACTATTAAAGGTTATTGATCTGTTTTCGGTTTCAGGTTGCCAGTTGATATGAAGACCTTCTAACTTACACGAAAATCTTAATTTATCATTTTCGTTAAATTTAATTAAGTTATATTTTACTAGAACATTTGATTTATATGGTATTTCAATAAAATTCGTAATGTTTTTTTCGATAGCTTCTTTTTCATTAACGAGTAAAAGTTTTTCTATAAATGGCTTATTTGGTAAAATATTTTGAATTAAATGTTTTTGATCAATACTTACAATACCCTCATCCACTGCCACGTATATAAGTCCATTCTTGTCTAGTTTCGGTCTTGGAAATCCTGAAACTGGAGAGCCGATAAATTGTTTAAAATTGGTATACTTTCTATTTATAAAATCCTTTAGTGTATAATGAATAATATTTCTTGAGATGTTATTGAAAAACCAAAGATTCTTATCTCTGTCTACAATGAAGGCACTAAGTTTCGTGGAAGGTAATCCATTTAATTTACCAATAGGTTCTAATGTGAATCTATTTGCTTCGAAATTTAATCTTAATATTCCAAACCCTTCGCAAGTAATAAATAATGCATTTTTTACCCAAAAATAATTTCTAATTGCACTTACTGCATTTTGTGATAGTGAAAAGATACTATTATCACTTTTAATGTACTCTTTAAACGAATTATTTTGATAAATATATATTGCCTGGAGGGTATCCTTTGGTATTAATATAGGTCCGGTAGAGTCCTTATTATTGCAAATTATATTAAATTTTTCAAAGTTTGGTTTTATGTTTTGAACGGGAATAGTTGAAAAAATGCCATTTTCATATTTTACGATTACATCCTTAAAGTGCAAAAGTAACTCCTGATTTTTTGTCAATATAAGCTGTATAAATTCAGAATTATTATAATTTGCAGGCAATGGTACAACTGTCCTTATTCCTGCTTTGACAAACACTAACTTTTTTTCATTATAAAAGTAGAAACCACCTAATTTAGATGAAAAAACTGATGACCAATTACTAAAGTAATTTTCCGTTTGATTTGAAGAATAGTTTTTTAATGAAGTCTTGTCAATTTTAATTTTTTTCTCCTTGAAATTTTTATCAAGTATTGAATAGGTATTTAAATCAGCAGAAATAAAATGAATATTCCCATTCTCTTCATTTACATTAAAATCGATTGGTTCAGAATTAAATTTTATGCTTTTTACATTTTTAAAATCTTTGTCTACGATAATTAATGAATCAAACTTATAGAAGTTTTTCCGAACATTTCCGAAAAGTATGAAATGATTATCTCTTGTGTCATTACCAAGATAAGATGATTTATTATAAGGGATTTTTCTTATTGGTGTTAGAGAGGCTTTAAACAATCCGCTACGGGTAGCATACCAAATATTTCTCTCGTTATCGCTAGTAACTGAAGTGACAATGTTAAGATCACCTTTAGGTAAAAAGGTTGTTGGAAAAATATCCTTTACTTGATTTCCATCAAATAATATATTACCATACAAGAGTTTATTATCATATATTATCGGAGGAGCATCGATTAGTTTGTTTGCGTCGTAACCATACACTCTGTAATTTGAGTTTTTAAATTCAATAATTGAATTATAGGTACATAAATAGGCGTTATTTTTAAACACAATAAATCGTGAATCATTCATGCTTTGATAATCATCTTTTTTTATCAAAGTTTGTTTTGAGGTTAAGCCAGCATATTCAGTTAAAATCCAGTTGTCAGTACCTTTTTTCCACGTATAAATTTTATCGGCAGAAGAGCCTAAATAATACTCATCTTTTGATAATTTGTGGATTTTGTTAATGATATGGTTCTGTGGATTTAATTTTAAAATGTGCAGTACAAGATGGTCATTAGTTTCTTCTAGGTAAAAACACTCATTCTGATTATTTAAACCTAAGCTGCCCTTTCGATTGGCGTTTTTAATTTCCACGGTTTTAACGCCGTCAAACGCATATATTCTTGATAGATCTGGACTTGTCCACATTATACCTTTTGCGTCCAATAATGCATTTCTGAGACTAATAGTACTTCTATCTCCATTATTTTTTTTGCACGCTATATTATCAATTTCTACTTTTTTTACGATAGAATCACTTTCAATATCATATATAAAACCATTTGAGATAAAGCGAATTCTATTTCCAACTTCTCCAAAATTGGCTTTAACTACTATATCTGTTTCCTGGTCATTGAAATTCTTAAATGTTTTTCCATCGAATCTCGTTACACCAAAGCTTCCATCAGTAATCCATATATACCCCTTTTTGTCATAATATACATGACTTAGATAATCACTTTTCATCCCATCCGTCATGTCATATTTTTTTACCTCAAAAAATTGTGCGTTACAATTAACTGCAAGAACAATTAAAAAAAGGTATACAAGATAAAAGCGTGGCATTGTAAATATCATCGTTAACGAATATAATAACAATCTTTAATTTTATTATCCATGTCATAAATAAAAAAAGAGTCGCAATTTAAGGCTTTCCACTTTCGGATTGCAAGGTCAAGCCCTTTGGGTTTTGCATAAAAAATCTCCACACTTCATTCGGTTCGTATTATGGAACCAATTATTAATACTACCTCATTCAGGTAGTATTTTCATCTTTGGCTATTGTTGGAAGGAGCCTAAAAAATCTTATAAAAACAGAAAGAATCTTAAAAATTTCTTAAAAAGATTTAAAATAAATGCATTTAAGTGCGCTTTGCTTCCCATTTCTGCCCATACAAGCTCATACGTGCAGAATTTAGCTTTAATCGGCAAAATTTTGCACTTATAGCCCAAAATGGGAAAGCGTCAATTTCATCTGTCGGTACTTTGTCAAAGAAAGTATAAACCCTAAAAAACAAAAAATGAAAACAAAAGAAATCAATGTTCCGGTAATTATTATTGCAGAATTTGCTGACCTGCTTGCAGAGTATGATTTAACCAACGAAATAATAGGCTCAACGGAGGCCGGAGAAATTATCGTTGAAGTACAGTATGAAAAAGAAGAGCGCCAAGCAGTCTTTGAGTTATTAGAACTTGTGGAAGATTATAGCGCTGACGACAATTAAAATCAAAACAAGTAAAAATAAAATGAGACAGAAAGAAAAATCATGCGCTCACTGTGGAGAAACATTTACACCTGAAAGAAGGAATGGAATGTATTGCTCCAATACATGCAGGCAATACAGTTATCTGAGCCGTAAAAACGGAGAGACGAATGTATTACCGAAAAAACGAGTACCCGTTGAATTTGATAATGATGTTCCGGCTTTGGTTATTGAAGAAGATGAAGAATTTGAATCCCTCCCTGTCAATTCCCCATCAATTCCTAATCAATACCCGTCAGTAAATTATCAATTCAAAGAAAAAAACAAAACGTCAAATAGCATCAATACCGTAAAATCAATTGACTGGAATTATTCCGGATCAAGTAACAATTCAATCAATAATCAACCAAATAAAATAACAGAACAAATGAGACCAGATCATTTAAACAATCAATCAAGCGAAAATAAATTACCAATTCCGGTAGTAGAATTAAAAAACGATCAATTTTATTTTATTGATGACGTAAATAAGGAAACGAATAATGGTTTTGAAATAGAAAATGAAATGCAAAATACATCCTATGCAGCATTGTTAGAGCAGGAAAGAAAAAGAGCAAACATCAGCCTAAAAGTAATATGGGATATGTGTAAAACTGATAAAACGATAAAATCAATTATCGATAAATTCGGGCAAAGAATAAAACCTTATTTTATTTCACTAGCTGCAATGGATGGAAGGGCTATTGAGACAAAGGTTTTAGTTACTCTTCAAAAAGACATGGAGCGATTAGCTAATATTTATTTGCCAATTAGTAATTGCCCAACTAGCTATCCGCCAATTAATTTTTACGAAAGAGCTATTGAAGATAATTTGAAGAAATTAATCGCCGAATTAGAGGTAAAAAACTGTCAAGTAGTTTTTATAAAATTTTCGGATTGGGCAAAAGCTAGGCATGAAATCAATATGAAATTGATTGCTTTTATTAGCCCAAATACCCCTGAAAGTGTACTATTACCCTAATAATCAAAAGATTTTAGGAGTAAGGAATTGACTTGAACGTGCCGAATAATGTACTTATACTTGTCCAGTAACATGGCTTGAAAGTATTGTCATTATTCGGCTTTACGTTTTAAACATAAAAAAGAAAGGAGAGAAAGATGTTACCATTTGAAGAGAGTAAAAAGTTGTTGAATAAGTATGGACATAATTATACCGATGACGAAATAAAAATAATCAGAGAGTTTGTATCAACATTAATTGACATTGATTACAAATTATTTAAACGAAAGTTAGAAGAAGAACTTTCAAAAAAATTAAAAGAAGAAGAACAGATAAAAATAATTGAATTAAATAAAGAGAATTATGAAACGAAGAGCGATAATTTACATCAGGGTTTCTACCGACGAGCAAGCTGATAAAGGTTACAGTCTTGCGCATCAGGAAGAGCGACTTAGAAAATATTGTGAGTTGCATAACATTCAAGTTGTTTCACTTTTTAAAGATGACCATTCTGCTAAAACCTTTAACCGACCTGCTTTTATTAAGTTTCTAGAATATTTAAAAAGAAATAAAAATGTGGCAGACTTGTTTCTATTTACTAAGTGGGATAGATTTTCAAGAAATGCAGGAGATGCTTATGGAATGATAAATACACTTAACAAACTTAAAGTTGAACCACAAGCCATAGAGCAACCACTTGATTTAAATATTCCGGAAAACAAAATCATGCTGGCGTTTTATCTTGCAGCACCCGAAGTTGAAAATGACAGGAGAGCATTAAATACCTTGGTTGGTATGCGAAGAGCAAGAAAAGAAGGTCGATGGGTAGCAACTGCCCCAAGAGGATACAGTAACGTAAGAGATGAAAACAACCGACCAGTAATAATTCCGAATGGCGATGCCAAATTTGTTAAAGAAGGATTCGAAGAGTTGTCGAGCGGAATTTATCAAGTAAAAGAAGTGTGGAGTAGGCTTAAAGAAAAAGGTTTTAAATGTTGTTTAAATAATTATTGGAAATTGATTCGCAATCCAATATACATGGGTAAAATTTTAATACCTGCTTACAAGGATGAAGAAGAGCAATTAGTGGATGGTAAACACGAAGCAATTATAAGTCCCGATTTGTTTTATAAAACGCAAGATTTTTTGGACGGCAGGAAGAAGAACGTCCCTCAGAAAAATTATAAGCGAGTACAATTTCCTTTAAGAGGTTTATTGATTTGTCCACAATGTGGCAATTACTTAACAGCTAGTTCATCAAAAGGAAATGGTGGCCTCTACGATTATTACCATTGTAAAAGGGGATGCAAGGAAAGAGCTAAAGCAGAAATTGTCAATAATCGATTTATTGACGTTTTATCGCTAATATCTTCAAATCCTGCCGCTGTAGAATATTACGAAGCAGAAATGAAGAATAAATTGGTGGATAATACGCATGAAAAAAATAAAATGGTGCGTAAGTTTCAAGAAGAAATTGACGCTAACAAAGAAAGGATCAATAAGGCTAGAAAAATGATGCTTGACGATGTTATTGACGCTAACGATTACAAGGAAACAAAGAATCAATATCAGCCAGTAATTGATAAATTAGTTAGACAACAAGCCGAAATAGCGTTGATGGATTCTAGTTGTAAATTATATGCAGACTTTGGTTATAGCATCCTTAAAAACCTTGGAAAGTACTATAATAGCTTAGATTTAGAAGGAAAACAGCAATTTATTGGTTTAATTTTCCCTGAAAAATTCATTTTTGAAAATAACCAGTTTCGAACCAAACATTTAAGAACAGCTGTGTTGCTTATTTGCCGTAAAATCAAAGGGTTCGGAGGAGATAAAAAAGAATTGGCCATCAAATTTGATGGCCAATCCACTAACGTGATCCCGATTGGATTCGAACCAATGGCCCACAGCTTAGAAGGCTGTTGCTCTATCCAGCTGAGCTACGGGACCATATTTTGAATTTCTTCAAAATTGGAATGCGAATTTAATCATTTTTTTTAATCTAATGAACCTCTTTTAAAAATACTTTATTTATTCGATAATTTTGGTATTTTTAAGGCTTTAAGCTTGTGACTAAACTATCCGTTATTATTGTAAACTACAATGTTAAACACTTTATTGAACAGTGTTTATTTTCCGTTTTAAAAGCTTCGGAAAATATTACCACAGAGGTTTTTGTGGTAGATAATAACTCTGTCGATGGTTCTGTAACTCTCATTAAAGA
>Ga0066410_1000451_pt1 | contig 11399 bp, 7 predicted proteins | sample LakWasMet14_LOW5_2_FD_59497 | JGI IMG/M metagenome (GOLD analysis project Ga0066410, IMG submission 59497) | Freshwater sediment methanotrophic microbial communities from Lake Washington under simulated oxygen tension - Sediment Metagenome 14_LOW5 | ecosystem: Environmental > Aquatic > Freshwater...
AAAAATACGCATGGCTACCAATTTAGCACAAAGCCAGTCTGCATCTTCTTTAGTATCAAGTTCCTCAATACCAACTAATACCATGAAGCCTTGCTGTATTTCGGAATACACAGTTCCATCAATCGTTACAGATGCTTCGCTTACTCGCTGAATAACAAAACGCATACTTTAATTAGATTTTACCCACTTAATAACTTTATTGATTGTTGGTGAAGAAATTTTCACAAAATATAATCCTGAGCTTAAATATTCTGCATGAAAATTATTTGAAGTGCCAACATTTTTATAACTCGCCACATGATGACCGGAAACATCGTAAACATCAACATTTATGTTTTGAGTGTGAGGGATTCCCAAAATTGCAAAATTGCCTGTTCCCGGATTTGGAAACAATACAATGTCATCACTATTATTATTAATGGTTTCAATACTTGTTGTAACAGTATTTCCAAATAAACCATAAAAAACATCATAATAGGAAGTACTATTATATGTTGTAAATGCTGTTTCTCCTGTAAACGCGTATCCTGAAACCAAAAATTTACCATTATTTTCAGAAATGTTTAAAGGTCGTGTGTCTGGCATTAAAATAGATACAGGATAAGAATAAGTTGTTTGATTAATTAAATTACCTGTTACAAAATCATGAACAAAAAAATTCATAGTTCCTGCATTACCTCCTGTTCCTGACGAACAAGCCAATACAACTTCAGTTCCATTGGTAGCGCCACTACCAAAACGAGCCGAATAATGTTGCCCATACAATGTATTTGTTTTTAACCAAAGTTGTGTTCCTGAAACATCAAATTTTGAGATCAGTATTTTATTAATATTTCCACCTGTATTATCTGAATTATAACCTACAACAAAAACATTATTACCATAAAAAAACAATGATTTACCACCTGTATAATTTGCGGTGTTTAAATAATTATACTTACGCACCCAAACAGTGTTAAGATTTAAAGTATCTATGCTAATAAGAAACTGGTATTTTGTGTATTTGTAGGTTCCGGTGCCATATAATTTACCATTGTAATATTGCAAATCATGTGTTACATAATTTGTAGAATCTGTAGAAAGATAATCGGTCGTTAAAATAAAATTCCCATTAGTTGCATCAAACTTAGATATGTTATGTGCTTTAGTTGAATTATTTGTAATACCATATACAAATAAAGATGTTTCACTAGCTAAAACAACTCCCTTTGAACGGAACAACGAATAAGGACTAACTAAAACCGGGCGATTCCAAACATAATTTCCATTATGATCATATTTAATTAATTGCACCCCTGAAATAGATGGTAAAACACTTGTAATATAAACATTACCTGAATCAGAAACATTACCACAAGGAACAGTTGTTAAGGTATAATTACCTAAAGAAGTTGTATTGGTCCATAGTTGTTGAAGATTCTTATTGTATTTAGATAATTTAAGATAACGCTGTGTACCATAAGTTCTATATACTCCTACGTAAACATTATCGTAATAATCTTTTTTTAGCATAAAAACAGTATCATTATTATATACTAAAAACGAATCTATATCTATAGCTCTATTTTGAACAATGCGTGCAGGATTAATCAAGTCAAAACTATTATAGGTTCTATCGAAAGCAATATCTCGATGTTGGTTACACATAACGAAATTACCATTACTCAGTTTCAGTTGTAGTGTTGTAATATCTGCACTTCCTCCCAACTCAGGATAATCATATTGTGTATTAGATAAACTATTTCCACTAGTTTCATCATACCTTGTAATATATATATTACCAAAGGCAGAACCCAAAAGATAATTCACCCCGTTATAATAATTTAATCTAGAATATCTTGTTTCAAAAAAACGATTTGCTACTTTACTATATATCACATTTCCCGTACTATCAATACCAGCAATATGAGTGTAACATTGTGTAGTTAAAGTTCCGTTTACTCTAACTGTATCTGTAAAATAAAAACTTGCACAAACATTTTTACCATAACTATAAGTTAATCCCTCCGGCTGCTGTATTACACCACTCGTTCCTACAATAGGTGCATTACCCTTAAATTTTTTAATGTAGCTAACATTTAATGACGTATCTAATAATATTACACTACAAGAATCATTCGAGTTACGATGTATCATTGATAAACTATTATTTTTGCTTAATAAAACTGGGATTTCATTTGAACTTGTAATAATAGTATTTGCTTTAATATAAGAATTGTTCTTGGAAATTTTGGCAACTAAAACACCACTTGATACCGATCCATTAATATACAAACAACTATCAGCAAACAAAGCATTTTTCACTACCGTTCCACTTCCTGAATTAGGATAATTGTAAAATTTATCCCAAAGTAAACTCCCAGTTGAATTATATTTCATAATATAAACACAACTTACTGTGCTACTATTTACCGATTGATTTATGCTATAAACATTATCTTCATCGTCACAAATTATTTTAATCGGTGTATCATTTTGTAAATAAGGATTTGCATATGTTTTACTCCACTGACGAGACAAAGAAGAATTTAATTTATAAATTAAAACATCTTTATCATAAACATTAGTTTCGCTTGATGCACTTGCGTACACATTGTTATTATTATCAACAGCTATCGAAACTAACTTATTATAGGGCTTAACGTTTGCAAATGTATCAACTGACAATAGGCTACCACTAGAGCTATATTTTGCTATAAAATTGGATTTATAACCATCATTTAATGCTGTTTTCTGATCGTGTACGTTTCCTCCAATAATAATATTATCTTGGTGATCAACAATCATAGTTGAAGCAATTTCATGCCAAGTATTGCTGATGTTAAATGTTCTAGTCCACAGTGTATCGCCATTAGCATTTACTTTTACCACGGCACAAACAACCATATCCGAACTAAGCCGCCATGTGTTATCTAAAAAATAAATATTTCCTTGACTATCAGTAGTTGAACTGACTAATGTTTCGTAAACATTCCCATTCCATTTCTGTATGGGTAAAGGATCATAGGCAAACGATTGCCCCATTAACCATGATGTAATGATGAAAAACAAGCTGGTTATAATTTCTCTCATACTTATAAATGTAGTAAATTAAAGAGAAAAAGCAAATAGACATAAGCTGGCACTAATCACCAACAAAACTTAAACATAAACAGAAATCTATTTCTTGTACTGTTTTATGCCTTCATCTAACCATTTAATGTATTCAGGAATACTAGGATCGTAACCACGAATGGTATGTAAAGTTTTTTCGTTAGCATCAACTAATACATATAACGGCTGAGTACTTTGTCCGTATAATGACTCTTCCATATATTTATATTTATCACCAATATCAGTAATCTCTCTCTCTTTTCCATACCATTGCACTTTCATGTAGTCCTTAGGATCTAAAGGTCGTTTATCATCAACGTAAAGAGATACTAAAACCACATCGTTATTTAAACGTTTAGTAACTTCTGCATCAGGCCAAACATAATCTTCTGTTTTACGGCAATTAGCACAAGCATGTCCGGTAAAATCAATTAATAATGGTTTACCTACTTTTTTAGCATAAGCTAAAGCATGCTCGTAGTCGTTTTTAAAATGAACAATTCCGTTTTTATTAACTTCCATGTATTTGCCAAACTCAGCATCTTGAGGCACTGCTGCATGCGCAGAAGCTTCACCACCTGAACCACCAAAACCATGAGGAGATTCTGAATACTCAAGAGGAGGTAAAATACCAGAGAAAATTTTAAGTGGCGCTCCCCACATGCCCGGTATTAAATAAATAGTAATAAAGAAAGAGGCAATGGCTATAAACAAACGCCCTACTGAAACATGTTTCAAATCGCTATCATGCGATGTTTTAAACATGCCTACTAAATACATTGTCAATAAAGCAAATATCACAATCCATAAACCAACAAACACTTCGCGTGTTAAAATACCTGCCTGAACTACTAAATCGGCATTAGAAGCAAATTTTAAAGCCAAGGCTAACTCTAAGAAACCTAAAGTTACTTTTACAGAGTTTAACCAACCACCCGATTGAGGCAAAGAATTTAACCAACCCGGAAATGCTGCAAATAAACCAAATGGCAAAGCTAGTGCAAATGAGAAACCAAACATTCCCCAAAACGGACCACCAATACCACCACCGGCAGCCGCTTGAACTAAAAGAGTACCAATAATTGGGCCGGTACAAGAAAAAGAAACTAATGCCAATGTAAATGCCATAAAGAAAATTCCGATGTAACCGCCTTTATCAGCTTTTGCATCTATTTTATTAACGAATGAACTTGGTAAGGTTATTTCAAACGCTCCTAAAAACGACATCGCAAACACTAATAACAATACAAAAAATGCTAAGTTGAACCACACGTTAGTTGATAGTGAGTGTAAGGCGCCGGCTCCAAAAATTAAGGTAACACCTAAACCTAAACCTACATATAATACAATAATAGAAACGGCATATAGCAATGCGTTACGAATACCTTCGGCTTTGGTTTTACTTTGTTTCGTGAAGAAGCTCACATTCATTGGTATCATAGGGAACACGCAAGGCGTTAGCAATGCCGCTAACCCACCAATAAACCCAGCAAGAAAAATACCCCACCACGATTTTGGTTTTTCGTCTTCCTTAATTGGTTTTGCTGGTGCCTCAGATACAACAGCTGTTGCCGATGTTGTATCAGGGTTTACCTGAGTTGTTAAAGATGAATCTTTTTTTGTAGAATCAGGTTTAGTTTCGTTTACAGCTGTTGCTAATGCAGAATTAGTTTCTGTTCCTTTTACACAAGCCGCAGAGCCTTGAACTTGAAATTCGAAAGGATCTGCCGGAGGGAAAATACATTTCTCTTCGGTACATGCCTGAAATTCTAATTTCCCTTTTACTGAAATCTTTTTATCTGATTTTAATTTGACGCGTTGTGTAAATGTAGCGGTATGCTTAAAGTACTGAACTTGCATTTCAAATACTTTATCAAATTCTTTTACCGGATTACTTTCTTTAGTTTTACCCACTAACTCATAATCGTTTGATTTAGCAAAATTAAATACCGTTGGATTTGGACCATCTTCACCGGCTTTAGTTAATGAATATAAATGCCAAGGTTCATCAATAGTTGCATTAAATATTAAATCGTACTCACAATCAGAAACTTTTTTAGAAGAAAATTTCCAATGTACAGGTTGTTCTTGAGCAGATAAAAACGAGAAACTTGTTACAATTAACAGAACTAAAAGTGACAATTTTTTAAGCATAGTGGTATGTTTATGTGGTAAAAGTAGAATTATTTATAAAATATGACATAAAAGCTAATGACGTATTTACATGAATTATTTGATTCCTAAATTATAACGATATTTTTGAGGTATCGGCAACTATTGTTACATATAACTAAACTATTTAGAGCTTAGTTTTAGGCGCCGTTGATGGCACGGTTACCTGTATATCAATAGTTTTAGGAGGCAAACATTGCATATCATTACAAGTCATATACTCTAAAGTAATATTTACCGAAAAGTCTTTTTTAGTATGGCGCTCAATTTTTTGAGTAAAAACAGCCTCATGATCAAAAACAAATATTTTAGCTTCAAAAGCCTTTACATATTCCTCGTGGGCATCTTTTTCTTCAACTTTACCAATGGCCTTGAAATGTGCTTCGTTAGCGGCAATTGTAAACGACGTAGGTATTGGCCCTGCATCGGTTGGTCGTTGAGAGTATATATGCCATTTATCTTCAATTTTAGCCTTAATCACAATCTCTCCTTCATTATTTCCTTTATCAACATAGGTTGCCGACCAACTTACCGGATTTAATTGATTTTGAGCAAACGAACCAAGTGTTAATAATAACAAGAAAACAACTACAATTTTTTTCATGAGATGATGATGATAATAAAGTTTATACTGTGAAATTACATATAATAAACTGTTTTAAGATTTTGTTTTTCTTAAAAAATGTTACCAACAAAAAATCCCTTCCGGTTAATACCGAAAGGGATTTGTAAAAATATTACTAAACTTTTTATTCAATAATCATTTCGTATGGTAAACGAGCCTGAACTCCTTTTAATTGAATAGCGTTTTTTACCTGTTTAAAGTAAATGTAACTATCACCAAGAGTTGCTTTCATCGCACGAGTTTCTATTTCTTCTTTTCCGTTACCAAATATTTCTTCAATCGGATCTTTTTGTTTTGGTAAATCCATTAATTTATAATCAGTAATTTTCGCTTTTTTAGCAGCGTAAGCAATAGCATCTTTTAACCCACCTAATTCATCCACCAAATTAATTTTAATAGCATCTGCCCCACTCCAAACTCTTCCTTGACCAACACTATCAATTTTATCTTTAGTTGTACGTCTGCCTTCTGCAACTTTTGTAATAAACACATCATAAATAGATTCCACGCTTTGTTGAACATACTCATGCTCATCTGGCGTAACTCCTCTTAGGATTGTCCCTACATCACTATGTTTGTTTGTATTTACGGTATCAATTGTAATTCCAATTTTTTCAGCTAAAGCTTTTTGGGCGTTAGGTATCATTCCAAATACACCAATTGAACCAGTAATGGTATTAGGCTGAGCAAAAATTCTATCAGCAGCACAACTAATGTAATAACCGCCACTAGCAGCAACATCTCCCATAGATACGATAACCGGTTTTGCAGCTTTTGCTAATACAACTTCTCTCCACATTACATCACTGGCTAAAGCACTTCCTCCCGGCGAATTAACACGTAATACAATGGCTTTTACATTTTCGTCTAAACGTGCCTGACGAATAGCTTTTACAATGCGAGAACTACCAACATTATCTTCTTTCCCATCTCCACTTACAATTTCACCAACAGCATAAATAACAGCAATTTGATTTTTACTTTTCTCAACTGTACCTGGAGCATTTGTGTAATCATCAAGTGTTACAAAATTAATTTTATCATTTGCAGCAAGGCCAACATTTTTCCTCAATAAATCAAACACTTCGTCTTCGTATTTTAACTCATCCACAAACTTATATTTTACGGCATCGGTAGGCTGACGCACTAATAAATTATTTGCTACTTTATTTATTTGATCAGCAGAAATTCCACGTTCTTTACTAACACCTTTTATCATTTGTCCCCACAATGCCCCTAAATATGTTTCGATTTGTGCGCGATTAGCTTCACTCATTTTATCTAACATAAATGGCTCAATAGCACTTTTAAATTTGCCATGTCTGAAAATCTGAACTTCAACGTTCATTTTATCTAACATATTTTTATAAAACATAATTTGAGAGGCTAAGCCCTTAATTTCGAGCGCCCCTTGTGGATTTAAGTATAACTTATTAGCCGTAGTTGCTAAATAATAACCTTTTTGAGAATACCCCTCTGAATAAGCATAAATAAATTTACCAGATGTTTTAAAATCCAATAAAGCATTTCTTACTTCCTCTAAAGTTGCAAAACCTGCTACCGGAGAACTAACTTCTAAATAAATGCCTTTAATATGTTCATCTGTTTTGGCTTTTTTAATATTGTCAACAATATCATTTAAGCCAAACGAACCTTTGGGTATTAATGGGCCTAAATCTAAATCGCCCAATGGGTTTTTATGACCACGTTCTTTAATTTCTGCATCTAAATTTAAGCGTAGTATTGAATTATCTTTTGCTTTATAGGCTTTATCTTCGCCCATTTTCGAAGCATCTTTAAACGCTGCAATTAACACAAATACAAAAATGAGTGTTGTTACAACTCCTGTAATTAAAATACCAACAATGGATCCGAAAAAAGCGCCAAAAAATTGTTTCATAGTTTCAATATTATTTACTCAAAATTAAGTTCTTTCAGCTATTTTTACCAATAATTATATGAACGTAGCGTATTTATGTTTGGGCGGTAATATGGGTAACAGAGAGGTTGCTCTTAAAACTGCTATAAACACTATTAATGATTTAGCGGGTAAAGTAGTTTCTTTATCAAACATTTACGAAACAGAAGCTTGGGGAGTAACCAACCAACAAGCCTATTTAAATCAATGTATTAGTATTGAAACAAAACTTAATAGTAATGAACTAATTAATACTTTACTTGGTATTGAAAAAGACCTAGGTAGAGTAAGAAACCTCTATCATACCTACGAACCAAGAACTATTGATATTGATATTTTGTTTTTTAACCATGACATTATTAATACCGAAAATTTAATTGCACCACATCCACGTTTGCACTTACGAAAGTTTGTTTTAGTTCCGTTAGCTGAAATTGCATCTAACTATATTCATCCTGCTCTTAACAAAACCATAAATGATTTATTGAAAGAATGCCCTGATAAGTCGGAAGTGAAATTATTTAACCACTTGTAAGATATGTTTATTTGTATAGAAGGAAATATAGGGGCCGGAAAAACAACCTTAGCTAAAGCTTTAGCTGAAAAATTAAATGCAATTTATTTACCTGAGCAGTTTGAAGATAATACATTATTGCCATTGTTTTACAAAGAACCTGAAACCTATGCGTTTCCAACAGAATACTCATTTTTAATTGACAGACAAAAACAGCTCACTAATTTTTTCAATAAAGAGGATTATTCAAAACACATTGTTAGTGATTTTCATTTTGATAAATGTTTATGTTTTGCTGAGGCTAATTTAAATGAAACTGATTATGAATTTTATAAAAAACATTTTTCAGCAATACATAAAACAGTAAAAAAACCAGATTTAGTTATTTATCTTAATGTAGCTATTACACATTTAGTTAATAACATTCAAAAGCGTGGCAGAGATATTGAAAAAGGATTAGATATAAATTATTTACTAAAACTTAAAAAATCTCTGGATAATTATTATCTTTCTGATAATAAAAAAGAGCATTTAGTATTAAACATTGAAACATATGATAATAATACGCTCGAAAACAGCATTAACATTATAACTAATTTTATTAGTCAACAAAAATAAACACCATCTTATGAAGATACTTTTTAATTCATTATTAGTTGTTCTATTAAATCTATTCTCATACACACTACTTGCCCAGGACGAAGGTGCTCTTGAATTTAAAGGCAATAACTTTTATAACAGCAAAGAACTTACTAATACCATAATAAAAGTTGTTTCTGACAATAAAACCATAACTGAATTCAATACAAAAAATAGCCATAAATTTAAAACTGAATTAAACTTCGGCAGAACTTACGATATATACTTTATTAACCCTAAAGCTCAAATCATGTTCATAAGAGTTAATACTGACATTCCTCAAAAAGCGAGAAAGTATTTTATGACGTATGAACTAGATATACCGTTTTTTCCGAAAGATGGATTTTTATACGATACCACAAAATTCAGAAATCCTTTTCATCAAATTGTATTTGATGGCAAAAATAAATTTGTGGATGACACCACGTACATGAATAACTTTTTGAATAATATTTACAAAAAAGAAGAACCAAAAGATACAACCGCGCCTTTTATAACTGCTGAAAAAATTAAAGAATATGTTCAGTTAGCAGGGAAATTAAAACTAGACAACGATAAACAAACTGCTTTAAAAAATAAAACCGTAAATGTGAAAAATAAAAACGGGGATATTATAGCAACATCTCTTACTACAGAAAATGGCATGTTTGTTTTTCAACACATCGATTTAAATGATGCAAATAGTTTAAGTGTAAATTTATCAGATGCTGAAAATCCAACAAAAGCCAAAGTGAAATTATACAATAGCAGCTCTGAACCTATTACTTTATCAACCAATACAGCTGACAACTATTTTTTTAACAATAGTGCTACTAAAAATATAATTAAAGAAGTACTTGACCAAAATTACAAATACAACATTGCAGGAAAATTAATTGCAAGCAATGGGGCCAATAAAAAAGTGGCTGCAGAAAAAACAGTATATCTTTTAAACGACAAAAACAATGTGGTTCAAAAAGTAAAAACAAATATGCTCGGCAATTTCTTATTTACTAAAATTGTTCCTGGTCAAAAATATACAGTAGCTTTTGATAGCGCAGAGGCAGAACCTGGTTACTTAATGAATTTATATTCGACAAAAGATAAGTTTATAAAAAAACTTGATTCCATCTCTAATAACCGTTTTGTCTATAGGTTTTTATCTGTATCAAGTAGTAGCTTTAACGATTTACTTATTGATGACTCTGATATAAAGATGAATGTGAAAGGGCGACTTTATGGAAATAACAAAAATAATCCACTAGCAAATATTAAAGTGTTATTATTAAACGACAAGTACGAAACCATAGACACTGCTACAACTAACAAAAATGGTGATTTCTTATTTAAGAATGTTCCATTTACAAAACAAATTATTATAAGCGCCGATAGTAGTAACAGTTTACTAGAAGCATTTAATAACATTTTAGTTTATGACAATGATGATAATCTTATAAAGTTTGTATCAATGGTAAAAGGCAACGGCTTTAAATATCGTCCGCTACCAACTGAACAATCCAAATTAAGCGAATTATTTGTTGATGATCCTTGGATGAAAGTGGTAAATAAAACAAAAAAAGACACAAAGGCTAGCGAGACTATTATCGAAAACATTTTATTTGAATTTAATAAATCTGAACTTTTACCACAATCTCAGCAAACCTTAGATAAGGTTGTGATTGTTATGCAAGCAAATCAAGATTTTTTTATTGAACTTAGCGCACACAGTGACAGCAAAGGAAGTGATGCCTATAATTTAAAATTAAGTCAGGAGCGAGCTACAAGTGCACGAAACTATATTATATCAAAAGGTATTGATGGCAAACGTATCAAAGCAATTGGTTATGGAGAAACAAAACTTTTAAATAACTGTGGCAACAATAGCACTTGCAGCGATGATGAACATGCTGTTAACCGTCGTTTAGAATTTAAACTCAACTTTAACTAGAAAGAAATACATGTTTAGTCCTAACGAAGTTATTGAGAGTTCACAAATTTTATATGAAGACAATCATTTGATTATCATCAATAAAAAGTCTTCGGAAATAGTACAAGGAGATAAAACCGGCGACATGCCGTTATCTGAAAAAGTAAAAAACTTTATTAAACAACGTGATAACAAACCAGGAAATGTTTTCTGTGGTGTGATTCATCGTTTAGACAGACCAGTTTCAGGTATTGTGATTTTTGCAAAAACCAGTAAGGCGTTATCGCGAATGAATGAATTATTTAGAGATAAAACTATTCAGAAAACTTATTGGGCTGTTGTAAAAAACAAACCACCACAATTAAAACAACGTTTAACTCATTACCTTGTTAAAAACGAAAAAACAAATACATCAAAAGCGTTTACCAGCGAACGAAGTGGCGCACTTAAAGCCGAATTAGAATACACTTTAATTGCATCCATTTCTAATTATCATTTATTGGAAGTAAATTTATTTACAGGAAGGCATCAT
>Ga0066410_1000456_pt1 | contig 11383 bp, 7 predicted proteins | sample LakWasMet14_LOW5_2_FD_59497 | JGI IMG/M metagenome (GOLD analysis project Ga0066410, IMG submission 59497) | Freshwater sediment methanotrophic microbial communities from Lake Washington under simulated oxygen tension - Sediment Metagenome 14_LOW5 | ecosystem: Environmental > Aquatic > Freshwater...
ATTCGATATCTGCAAGGCTTCGCCGCCCGACAGTGATTGCCTCCACAATTGCATGGAGCCCGACTTTGAGCTCAAAAAATAAAGCGTCTGGCCATCATTGGAGAAAGTCGGGCTATTGACGTTGAGTTCGGGAGCGGTCACGCGAACTGCCGGTTGTTTCGAGCTTAGCGACTGCCTCCAGAAACCGGTGGTCGATTTGTTCGCTGCATAATCCACTTTCCTCAACCCGTACACGACCGTTTTGCCGTCGGGTGAAAGTGTGGGTTCGGAAACGCGATCAAATGTCACCATGTCTCTTGCATCCATTCCGCGGGCTGCAAAAGCCTGCGTGGAGATCAACATTGGCAGCACGAAGGCTACAAGTGCAAAACGCTTATTCATGATGTCGCCCGGCATTGGAAAGGCCATAGTTTAGGGCCAGCGGCCCGTATCGCCAAGCCTCGGCACTAGCCGGGCAGCCTGATTCACAGGCTATACTCGGGTTTTTATGGCTCCGGAGTTGGTTTGTGAATACAGTGGCCCTTCCCTCGACTCATCATGACAATGATACGTTTCTCGGACACCCGAAAGGCGTGTTCATCTGTTTCTTCACGGAAATGTGGGAACGCTTTTCGTTCTACGGAATGAAGGCTTTGCTGTTTTTGTATTTGACCAAATATCACCTGTTCAACGATGAAGCCAGCTACGGACTCATCGGCGCCTATGGTGGTCTGGTGTATTGCATCCCGGTGATTGGCGGCCTGCTGGCCGATAAATATCTGGGAATGCGAAAGGCCGTAATTTTCGGCGGAATACTCCTTGTGCTAGGCCATGCGGGCATGGCGATCGAGGGCACCAAGGCGCAGGTTGTGGGCGACGCTGTCATGCGGGATGAAAGCGCGTTGATGGTTTTCTATTTTTCGCTTTCACTGATCATTATGGGCGTGGGTTTTTTGAAACCGAACATTTCGACCATTGTCGGAAAACTGTATCCTGAAGATGACCCTCGTCGCGACTCAGGCTTCTCCCTGTTCTATGCCGGCATCAATCTGGGTGCCTTGCTGGCTTCACTGGTATGTGGCTATCTCGGTGAAACCTATGGCTGGAAATACGGCTTCGGTGCAGCAGGCATAGGCATGCTGGCTGGCCTGATCATGTTTATCTGGGGCCAGAAGTATTTGCGCGGCCATGCAGAATCAAATGCTCCTGAGCTATTGAAGGAAAAGATTTTCGGCGGCTTCACTCGCGAATCACTCATTTACATCGCTGCATTTATTGGCTTGCTGCCCATCGCCGCATTGATGTGGGCAACAGCACACGGCTCGCTCGATCTGGGCGGAATACAGCCGGCACTGGCACTGATGCTGGTAGTCATGTGCATCGTGGTTGGCTGGTTTATGTGGTTCATCCTGAGCCAGTGCACACCGGTAGAACGGGACCGGATGATTGCACTGATGGTGATGATCATCATGGCGCTGATTTTCTTTACGCTGTACGAACAGACTTATGGCTCCTGGGTGGCATTTACCGATCGCCTGCTGACGAAAGACTTTTTCCCGTCGATCGTCCTGGAAGATAAACTGCCTCTGGCCTATTACGTGGTCACGCTATTGATCATGCCGGTGACATTCGTGATCAGCAATGCCATTAGTGAATCGTCGCCACAGTCCAAGCTGCCCGGATTCCTGTTCACGATTGCAGGCGTGATCACGCTGGCTCTGGTTCTGGGCATGGCATTGTTGCAATCCCAGACAGCCAGTTCGCTGACCTTTTTAGGCGCTTTGTTCATTCTGTTGCTGGCTCCTATTTTTACCGGCCTCTGGGGTTTTCTCGACAAATACCGGGCCAATCCGAGCAAGCCTCTCAAGAGTGCATTAGGCCTTCTTTTTGCGGGGCTGGCATTCATTCCTCTCGCGATGGCTGCCGATCAAGTTGGCGCGAATAACGGCCTCGCAAGCGTCTGGTGGCTGGTACTCGCGTATTTCATTCTCGAACTGGGCGAAATGTGTCTTTCGCCGGTAGGGCTGTCCGCTGTAACGCAACTATCCGTCACGCGCGTTGTGAGCCTGATGATGGGAACCTGGTTTCTCGCCACCGCTTTTTCCGAAACCCTCGCGGCAGAGTTTGCAAAACTGGCGGCTCTGGATACGTTTGATGCCAGTAAAGTAGCCGACGTGGCAGAGGCCGCCACTAGATATGGCGACTTGTTCTGGTTACTCGCCAAAGTAGGTGTCGGCTGCGCCGTGTTGGCATTATTGCTCGTACCGCTACTGAAAAAGCTAATGCATGGCGTCAAGTAATTGTTTTCGTCTACAACATAAAAAAAACGGCACCCGAGGGTGCCGTTTTTATTTGCCACAATAGCGTGTTCGATTTTACTTTGCTTTCTGGCTACCCGGACCAATGTGTTTGTCGAGGAAACCCAGCAGACGCTGGTAGAAATCGATACGGTTTTTCAACAAGAAGTTGCCGTGGCCCTCGCCTTCGTAAATCACCATTTCGGATTGCTTGCCAGCTTTCAACAAAGCCTGATGCATCATCTCCGTATGAACGGGAGCTGCCCGAAAGTCTTCGCGACCTGCCGCAAGATAAACAGGCGCCTTGATTTTGTGCGCCAGTTTACTGGGGGATGCTGCATCGAGGTTTTTATGTCCCAAAGCCTCGTCCAGGAAATTCTCGCCAGACTTGGTATCCGGAATATCACCGGTGTGATACATCGCGTTCATATCGTAAACACCGACGTTGCCGAAAGCACAACGGTATAAGTCGGGCTCCTTGGCAACGGCCATGATCGAAGAATAACCACCGTAACTGGCACCGTACATGCAGATGCGATTTGGATTTGCAATACCCTCCTTGATTGCCCACAAGGTGGCATCGGTCAAATCGTCTTGCATGGTGCCGCCCCATTGCTTATAGCCAAGGTGCATGAATTTCCGGCCATAACCACCCGATCCGCGGAAGTTGATTTGCAGAACTGCATAGCCGTTGGCAGCAAGAATCTGTACGTCGCCGTTATAACCCCACTCGTCCTTCGGACCAAACGGGCCGCCATGCGGATTCACCACCATCGGTAAATTCTTTCCGTCACTACCGACTGGCAAAGTGATGAAGCCCTCCAATGGCGTTCCATCTCGGGCGACCATGTAAATAGGCTTCATGTTCGCCAACACTTCGGGCTTGAACCAGGAGTTTTTGCTGACCAAATAACTCAATTTCTTTTCAGCGCGCTCATAAAGATAAAAATCGCCAGGTACATTGTCTGCGTACCCCTGAATGATCGCCATGGAGCCATCTTGGGTAAAAGAGGTCGGCGCTATGACCTGCGTTTTCAAACCTGCCTGAATGCTGGCATGCATCTTTGCAAATTCATTTTCCGGATTGATATATTCAAAACGCGGCTTGCCGTCATCATATTGGATTCCATAAATGGAACCATCCAGTGGCGATCGCAGGTAGTCCGATGGATCGACGGTATTGTCGCGGGCAACGAGTGTCCTTTGCTTTGTTACGGTATCGAAGGCATATACGCCATCCGGACCATCGTTCTCTTCCGACTGCAGATAGGCGATCTTGCCATCGGCGCTGAATCCTACGGCACTGACAATTTTGCCCGTCACTGCTTCATCGTCAATCAGTTCCCATTCGGCATTGGCACCATCGCGATAATAAAGCTTAACGCGACGATCGCTATTGGCTCCGGACGAAAAACGAACAACGCCTTGTGGATCCGGCAGAAAAGACGCACTACGAATAGGCGCGCGTGCAATCGTTGTTCTTGCCCCCGATCTCACATGCATTTTTTGCACCTGATTGAAACCGCCCGGCTGGAAGAGCGAAATAATGACGTTATCGTCGTCATTACGCAGGGTACTGATTATGCTTGCGCCCATCAGGCGATCACCTTTGCCGGTAGAACGAACACCCACCAATGCAGCACCCTGTCCGGTTCCGTCGGCATTGACGCCAAACAATTCACCTGTTCCTTGCGGCTGGCTTAACTCACCGGATTTTTCGCCAACCGAAAACAGGATCCGCGTTGGATTAACCCAATTAAAGTCGCCAACATAGGTTTTGCTGGGCAGCACTACCTTGCCACTCACTTGCATGTTGCTGCGGCGCAGAATTACCAGAGCAGAGCGATCTTCCTGGGGAATGGTTGCGGCTATGAACTCGCCAGTAGGAGAGATTTTCATTGTGCCGAAGAGATCACGCTTCAAAAATTGTTCGAGCGGTATCGGGGCCTTCGTTTCGGCCAGTAAATTCGTCGCCGTAAAGCCGAATATTAAAACAGCAGGTAAAGCCAAGAACTTTTTCATAACACCCTCGTTTAGAAAACTGAAACCAAGATTGTGTAAAACCTGACATCAACCCACACTAAAGATTGCAGGCGTGAAGCAATTGCAACGAGACTTGGATAGCCGCTTTTTATTTAGCTGCTCCGTGAGTCGCTCTACTTTGCATTTGGACTATTAGGCCCAATATTTGCATCAAGAAAAACCAGGATTCTGTTAGCCAGGTCGATGCGATTTTTCATCAAATAATTGCCATGCCCTTCTTTCTCGTAAACCACCAGCTCGACGGGCTTGCCGAGCGCTTTCAGTGCATCGTGCATCTTGCGTGAATGAACAAGCGGAGCCACGTCATCTTCGTCACCGGCAGCGAGCAACACAGGAACGCTGATTTTACCAGCCAGCGTATAAGGGGAATTTGCTGCAGTGGCGGAGGTTCCAAAATATCTATCCATGCGGTTTTTACCTTGCTTAGAATCTGATGCACCGTCCGTGTAAACTCTGGGCAAATCATAAACTCCGACATTGCCGATGGCGCATGCATACAATCCTGGTTCTTTGATAGCCCCCATCATTGCGGCATAGGCGCCATAGCTTGAACCGTAAATACAAATTCGTTTGGGGTTTGCAATGCCACTGCTGATCGCCCAATTGGTAGCATCGGTCAAATCGTCCTGCATTTTGCCACCCCATTGACCATAGCCATTGGTAGTGAAATTACGACCATAGTTGTCCGAACCACGGAAGTTGACCTGCAAGACAGCGTAGCCTCGATTTGCCAGCAACTGGATTTCGGTATCGTTGCCCCAAACATCGAATACATTGAAGGGCCCTCCATGCGGGTAGATCACCAACGGTAAATTTTTACCTGTACTTCCTTTAGGTGTTGTCAGAAAGCCATGCAGCACAACGTTATCTCTGGCTTTCACGACCATAGGCGTCACCGGCGACATTTGCTCGGGATCTATTTTTGTCGAGCTGGATGCGACAAATGAAGCCTGCTTTGACTTGAAGTCGTATAAATAAAAATCGCCGGCGTTGGTATCCGAGTAAATATAGTACAAACCCAAGTCGCCGCTTTTGGTAAAGGATGTAGGTAGAACTGCCGAATCCGGAAAGCTTGCCTGCAAGCCTTTCAATGCCGCAGCGTAGGGACTTCCCTTCACGATGTAGTGGATTTTAGGCTTTCCATCAAGGTATCGAAATGCATAAACACTGCCATCGATGGGTGACAGCAATGCCCTTTCAGGATCGACATTGTCCTGTTTGAATAACAGCTTCCGCTCTTTGGACTTGCTGTCATATTCGTAAATGGCATCCGGACCTGATGCTTCCTCGATTTGCAGGTAAGCGATATCCGCCTCGCTCGAATATCCCATCGGTGTGACATTTATTGACGTCGCATTCTGATCGTTGAAGGCAGCCCAGCTCTGACGCTCGCCATCCCGGTAATACATCACAGTTCCCAAATCCTCTCGGGAACTGGATACAAATCTGACCACACCTTTATTGTCACTATAAAAACTAGCGTTATTGCCTGGTGCGCGGGTTGCCACATCCGTCAACGTTCCGGTAACAACGTGCATCTTGTTGACCTGATATTCCTGTTTATCAACATTATAGATTTCGACTAAAATACGGTCATCATCATCCCTGAGTGTGTCAAGCACTCTGGACACCTGGAACTTCATGAAGTGCCCGCTTCGATCCGATTTATCCAAATCGATCCGTCCCTGCTTGGAGCCGTCAGCGTTCGTACCGTAAAGCCCTTCCACGGGAACCGGAGAACTCAGGCGACCAAGCTTTTTACCCGCAGTAAAAATCAGCCGCTCCGGACTTACCCACTCAAACCAGTCGACATGCGCCTTCTCCTCAAGCACGACTTTGCCGGTCACCTTCATGTCGGCTCGACGGAATATCACCAGAGCCGTCCGATTTTCAGTAGGAATCTGGGCTGCAATATATTGACCCGTCGGAGAAATCTTGAGGTCGTTGAACTGATTCAACGCAAAAAAATTCTCGACCGGTATCTGGACCGTTGTCTGTGCAATGGAAACACTGGAAATAAGCACTGCCATGGAGATGGCAAGTACCTGACGAAACCTCATCATAAAAAAAGCCCACGGGAAAAGTGGGCGTATTATCGCAAGATAATGGGTGCTGCGTCGCGAAATCAGACCATTTCAGCCAGCACCTGATTCAGGCCCAGCCGCCAATTCGGCAGGCGCATACCGAAATCGGCAGCAAAGCGACTGCAATCAAGGCGCGAGTACATCGGGCGTTTGGCTTTTGTCGGGTATTCATGGCTTGGAATGCCGACCAGGCGCGGTGCCTTTTCCAAAATTCCGGACGAAAGTGCGTCCTGGTAAATAGATTGCGCAAATTGATGCCAGCTGCACTCTCCGTCTGCGGCGACATGCCAGGTGCCACTTGCATCGAAATTCCTGCTAACGGCCAGCGCCGTCGCGACCGCAAGCCAGCGCGCAGGAGTCGGAGAACCGATCTGGTCGTTGACGATCCTCAATTCATCGCGCTCTTTCGCCAGCTTTAAGGCGGTACGAAGGAAGTTCTGTCCACGCGCGGCATATAGCCAGGCGGTGCGAAAAATGAAATGCGAGCAATCTGCATTCCGAATCGCGATCTCGCCGGCCAGTTTGGTTTTTCCATACACGCTTACCGGTGCCGTTGGATCCTCTTCCCGGATGGGCCTGAGCAAGGTGCCGCTGAAAACATAGTCGGTCGAATAATGCACCAGTTTGCTGTTGTGGCTTTTGCAGGCTTGGGCGAGCTCGGCAACGGCATCGGCGTTGATGCGCTGCGACAATGCCGGTTCGTCTTCCGCGCGATCCACCTGCGTGTGAGCGACGGCGTTCAAGACAAGGTCGGGCTTGTTAACCTGTACAAGCTTCGCCAAATCGCCGGGTTTTCCGAAGTCGATTTTCGTGCAGGTCGTGCCGCCCGGGAGCGTACCGCTATAAGTGCAGGCATTGATTTCACCCATCGGTGAAAACGCTCGGTGCAACTCGAATCCGACCTGACCGTCGGCGCCCAGCAATAGAATTTTCATAGGTCGACTCGCGGCAATTTCCCGGGCGAAATATCACATAAAAAAGGGGCTTTGGCATCCTTGCTCGACAATACGGGCTTGCTTGCCGGCCAATCAATGGCCAGCTCGGCATCGTCCCAGCGAAGGCCGGCATCGCACTCGGGGTCGTAGGTTTCGGTACAAAGATAGTTGAAAACAACGCGTTCGCTGAGCGCAACGAAACCATGCGCGAAACCCGGAGGAATCCAGAACTGGCGCTTGTTTTCGGAAGATAAAACGACGGCCGTCCAGCGTTTGAATGTCGGAGAATCCTGCCGGATATCGACGGCAACGTCATAGACCTCACCCTCCAGAACGTGCACAAGCTTTCCCTGCGGCTTTGGCCATTGATAGTGCAACCCTCTCAGCACGCCGCGCACGGAAGCAGAAACATTCGCCTGCTTGAACTCAAGATTCAGACCAATATGTGCAAAGGCGTCCTTGTTCCACGTCTCGTAAAAAAAGCCCCGATCATCGCCATACACCTTGGGTTCAAGCACCAGACAGCCCGGCAATTCAGTCTCGACCACTTTCATTCGGCGGCACCGTGCTCAAGCAATGACAGCAGATACTGGCCATAGCCGTTTTTCGCCAGCGGTGCTGCCAATTTTTTTAGCTTGTCGGCATCGATCCATTGATTGAAATAGGCAATTTCTTCCGGGCAGCAAACACGCAAACCCTGGCGTTGTTCGATGGTTTCAATAAAGTTTGAAGCCTGCAGAAGCGATTCATGCGTGCCGGTATCTAGCCATGCATAACCACGTCCCATTTTTTCAAGACGCAAATTACCTTCCTGCAGATACAAGCGGTTCAAATCGGTGATTTCCAGTTCGCCGCGCGGCGAAGGCTTTAATTGCGACGCCAACTCGGGCGCTCGCCCATCATAAAAATACAGACCGGTAACGGCGTAATGGGAGCGGGGCTGTTGCGGCTTTTCTTCAAGGCCCACGACATGTCCGGTTTCATCGAATTCCGCAACGCCGTAACGTTCCGGATCCCTGACCCAATAACCAAACACGGTAGCGCCATCGATCTGCGCGTCTGCCTTGCTCAGCAGTAAATTGAGGCCCTGTCCGTGGAATATGTTGTCGCCCAGTACGAGGCAACTTGGCGCACCGGCAAGGAATTCTTTTGCGATCAACAGTGCCTGTGCCAAACCGTCCGGCGATGCCTGTACCGCGTAGTGGATTTGCATGCCCCATTGCGACCCGTCGCCCAAAAGCCGCTTGAATTGCTCTTGTTCATGCGGCGTATTTATCACGAGAACTTCGCGAATTCCCGCCTGCATCAACACGGCGAGCGGATAGTAAACCATCGGCTTGTCGTAAACCGGCAGGAGTTGTTTGCTGACTGATTGCGTAATCGGATATAGGCGCGTGCCCGAACCGCCTGCAAGAATGATTCCTTTGCGTTTCATGCCGACTCTCCTTGTCCGATTCGTTCAAGACGGTAACTGCCGTCCAATACATGTTGCACCCAATCTTGATGATCCAGATACCACTGAATCGTCAGTTCGATGCCCTGCTCAAAACTGACCGTTGGCTGCCAAGCCAATTCCTTGCAGATTTTTTTGGCATCAATGGCATAACGGCGATCATGGCCGGGGCGGTCTTTGACGAACGTCATTTGTGCCGAGTAGGACTTGCCGTCGCTACGCGGGCGCTTGATATCCAAAACGCTGCAAATTGCATTTACGACCGCGATATTTTCACGCTCGGCATCGCCGCCCACATTATACGTTTCGCCAACACGACCCGCTTCCAGCACTCGGGATATGGCCGTGCAGTGATCGGTGACATAGAGCCAGTCGCGAATATTTTTTCCATCGCCATAAATCGGCAATGGCTGGCCCGTCAATGCTTTCTGGATCACCAGCGGAATCAGTTTTTCCGGAAACTGGTGCGGCCCGTAATTATTCGAACAATTCGTGGTCAATACTGGCAAGCCGTAAGTGTGATGAAACGCCCTGACCAGATGATCCGAAGCTGCCTTGCTGGCCGAATAAGGCGAGTTCGGCGCGAACGGTGTCTGCTCGGTGAAAGCGCCGGTTTCACCCAGCGAACCATAGACTTCGTCGGTAGACACATGGAGAAAGCGAAAATTGTCCTTGACCGCCCCTTCCAGCCCACGCCAGTAGTCACGCGCGCACTCGAGAAGATTAAGGGTTCCAACCACATTCGTCTGGATGAAAGCAGCGGGGCCGTCGATGGACCTATCCACGTGACTTTCTGCTGCAAAGTTGACGATGGCATCGGGCTGGGATTCATTGAGCAATGCGGCGACAACAAGCTTGTCCGCAATATCCGCATGGACGAAACGGTATCTGGCGTTTGCTTCGACACTTTTCAGGGATTCCAGATTTCCCGCATAGGTCAAGACATCCAGGTTGAGCACCGTGTGACCATCGGCAATGGCCGTCAAAATAAAATTGCTGCCGATAAAGCCCGCACCGCCGGTTACAAGAATCTTCTTTTCGTTATTCGTCATTATGTTTCCGCATCATGTTGATGGGCTGATTTCTTAGCCGCAACTCGCCTGATAATCACGCAGGGTTTCCAGTGCCAATTCGTGCTCACATAGTAAGGCATCTACCAGTTGCGGGATATCCTGCAATCGCTTGGCATGCGAACATTCTTCCAGCCGGGAGGCCAATTGCGAAAGATGGTCAAGCCCCATATTTGCACTCGTCGACTTGAGACTGTGACTGCACTGATGCAGGGCATCGATATCAGCGAGCAATGCCGCATTCCGTATTTGAATGGCTAGCTCGGGGGCATTTTCGAAGTACAGCTTCAATAGCCCGTCACGCAGGTTCGGTTTGCCTGGCAGTTTAATCATTGCCATCTGGTCAAGCCGCTCGCTGTTGAATCTTTGCACTCTTTCCATCTCTACGATACCTGCATGGTCGCCATGCTCGGGGGCTGCCAGACCCTGGAATTCCGATTCGGTTTTTGTTCCATTGGCGGCAGGGCCGGGGCTTTGTTTTGTTTTCACCCAGCGCTGAAGTTTTTCAACAATTTGCTGGGTATTAAATGGCTTGCTCAGGTAGTCGTCCATGCCTTTGGCAATGCATAAATCGCGATACCCGGCGGTGGCATGCGCGGTAAGCGCAATGATTGGCGTGTGCGACATTCTTAGCGCGGGATTGGCTTCCATCCTGCGTATTTTTTCAGTGGCTTCGAAACCGTCCATGACAGGCATCTGGCAATCCATGAAAATGATGTCAAAGCGCGATTTCTTCGCTTTTTCCAATGCATTGAAACCATCATAGGCAACGGTAACCTCGCATCCGATGTTCTGCATCAACAAAGAGGCAAATTGCTGGTTGACCTGGTTGTCTTCGACAAGAAGGACCTTGGTACCCGAGAACAAGTTGACCTCGGCGTTTTCGGGATTCGGCTCGGGCTCCTTGTTCGAATTAATACGCGCAAATTCCTGCAAGGTAGAGCGCAAGGCAGAGCGATCGATGGGCTTGAGCACCCTTGCCATCACTTCAAGCTCGGAAATTTCCACTTTCGCAAATACGCTTGAAGCCGGGGTCATGGCAATGACTTTGGGATGGATCGGATAGATGTTTTGCTGGATTTCCCTTGCCAAAATCGCCGCGCCATTGTCAGGCAGACTCCAGTCCAGCAAGACAAGATTTATCTGCTTTGGATAATTGTCCGGCATGGCTAAATTCAGGCTTGCCTCCCTGAGGCTTTGCACGAAGACACAATTGACGCGCCATTTCTGCAGTATTCGGCGCAGCATGCCTCCGATACGCGGATTGGATTCGACAATCAGTATATTGAGCGCGATATCGAAGATCGGTTCCGGCGCCTTGGTCTCATCTGCCACCAGAGGCGCACTCAGCCGTATCGTGAAATAAAATCGCGAGCCGCTGCCCACTTGACTGATCAGGCTGATTTTGCCACCCATCAATTCAACCAATTGCCTGGAAATTGCCAAGCCCAGCCCTGTCCCCCCGAATCGCCTTGCGGTCGAACTGTCGGCCTGTGCAAAAGCGTCAAAAACCCGGGCTTGC
>Ga0066410_1000459_pt1 | contig 11348 bp, 7 predicted proteins | sample LakWasMet14_LOW5_2_FD_59497 | JGI IMG/M metagenome (GOLD analysis project Ga0066410, IMG submission 59497) | Freshwater sediment methanotrophic microbial communities from Lake Washington under simulated oxygen tension - Sediment Metagenome 14_LOW5 | ecosystem: Environmental > Aquatic > Freshwater...
AAAAGGAGTAGAGGTATAAGATTCTATTTTTGAAAACTGTTTGAAAGTTGGATATAATTTAGGCTTAGCTACGGTTTTATCAGTAATATCAGCTATTAAATCATTATAGCGTTCAATTTCGTGTCTACCATCACCAATAATATGTTTTGATTTTTGATTAAATAAAAATGAAAAAGGATTTTTATCATAACCGGCAGTGTATGTAGCACCTGAAAACGCTGTTAAAAAACCAGAGCTAGCATAACGATGCAAATTAATTACAGTATCGAATTTTGATTTTCGAATATGCTTTAAAAGTTTAAATAAGCTTTTATACTTTCCTTCTTGTTTATTCCATACTAACAACTGATTTAAAAAAGGATGTTCTGCATATAAAGACTCATTTCCTTTTCTAACTAAAATAGATAGTTTAGATTCAGGAAAGTGAGAGTGTAATTTTTCTAATACTGATGATGCTAAAATCGCATCACCAATAAAAGCTGTTTGAATGACAAGTATGTTTTTATGAGGTAAGTTCAAATTTTATCAATTAAAGTTGAGGTTTATTAAACGGCAACATTATGTTCTCTTAATGCATCGTTTAATGACGTCTTTAAATCAGTACTTGCCTTGCGTTTTCCAATGATCAAAGCGCAAGGAACTTGGTATTCTCCCGCTTCAAATTTCTTAGTGTAAGAGCCAGGAATAACAACACTTCTTTCAGGTATATATCCTTTCATTTCTATTGGTTCAGATCCTGTAACATCAATAATTTTAGTAGACATTGTTAAGCAAACATTTGCTCCCAAAACAGCCTCTTTACCAACATGAACACCTTCTACAACAATACAACGTGAACCGATAAAGCAATTGTCTTCGATGATTACAGGAGCAGCCTGAACTGGTTCTAAAACTCCACCAATACCAACACCTCCACTTAAATGAACATGTTTGCCAATTTGAGCACAACTACCAACAGTTGCCCAAGTATCTACCATTGTCCCTTCATCAACATAGGCTCCAATGTTAACAAAGCTTGGCATCATTATAACGCCTTTAGAAATATAACTTCCATAACGAGCAATAGAGCCGGGAACAGTTCTAACGCCAGCATCAGCAAAATTTGTTTTTAATTTCATTTTATCATGAAATTCAAATGGTTTTAACTCTATAGTTTCCATCTGTTGAATAGGAAAATATAATATAACGGCTTTTTTAATCCAGTCGTTTACCTGCCAAGTACCATCGTTTTTAGGTTCCGCTACACGAAGTTTTCCTTTGTCTAAATCTTCTATAATTTGACGTATAACAGCCTGATTAGCTGAATCTTTTAGTAATTCGCGATTATCCCAAATTGACTCGATTAAATTTTGCATAAAAATTTACTTTAAAAATGTTTGCAAGTTAACTAAAATATGTATATTTGCACTCCAATTTTTTGGATTGGTTCTGTAGCTCAACTGGATAGAGCATCTCACTACGGATGAGAAGGTTTGGGGTTCGAATCCCTACAGAATCACAAAAAAACCCTTTGTTATCAGAGGGTTTTATTTTTAATATTTGGTGAGGTAGCTCAGTTGGTTAGAGCATCGGATTCATAACCCGAAGGTCAGGAGTTCAAATCTCCTTCTCACTACAAAGCCCTGAAGAAATTCAGGGCTTTTTTTATGAAAATCATTTAAAATCGGTAAATAACTGAATTTTGAGAGAAATGATGAGTTATCTCGAAAAAGTAAAAATTACATAAAAATAATGCAAATTAAATTTGTTTAAATCAATACACTGCATAAATTTACAAGGTTAAATAAAACGAAAAAAAATGGACAGATTAAAAGATAAGTTCCGCGAGAAAGCAGTGCCTTTAGCGGCAGAGATTAAAGATATTATCAAAAATCATGGTGATGTAAAATTAGGTGAAATTACTGTAGCACAAGTATACCAAGGTATGAAAGGTATGGTTGGTATGGTTACAGAAACATCTAAATTAGACGCAGAAGAAGGAATTCGTTTTAGAGGATATTCTATTCCTGAGTTACGTAAACATTTACCTAAAGCGCCAGGTGGTACAGAACCATTGCCTGAAGGTATCTTTTATTTAATGTTAGTTGGTGAATTACCAACTCAAGAAGACGTTAGCTTTATTACTAACGAATGGCAAAAACGTAGTAACGTACCTAAACACGTATTTGACGTAATTGAAAAATTACCTACAGATACTCATCCAATGACTCAGTTTGTTGTTGGTGTAATGGCTATGCAAACTGAATCTGTTTTTGCTAAAGCTTATGCAAAAGGCATCAATAAAAAAGATTATTGGGATTATGTGTATGAAGATTCAATGAATTTAATTGCACGTTTACCTCGTATTGCGGCTTATATCTATCGTCGTAAATATAAAAATGGCGCACATATTGAACCAGATCATAAATTAGATTGGGCAGCAAATTTTGCTCACATGTTAGGCTATGAAGAATTTGATATGAAGCGTTTAATGCGTTTATATTTAACAATTCATGCTGATCATGAAGGTGGTAACGTTTCTGCGCATGCAACACACTTAGTAGGTTCTGCTTTATCTGATCCATATTTAGCATTTGCTGCTGGCATGAATGGTTTAGCTGGTCCGTTACATGGTTTAGCTAACCAAGAAGTGTTAGGTTGGATTATGGAGTTGAAAGAAAATTTAGGTGGTGGTTTACCAACTAAAGAACAAATTGCAGAATACATTAAACAAACATTGTCAGAAGGAAAAGTTGTTCCAGGTTACGGACATGCTGTTTTACGTAAAACAGATCCTCGCTTCACAGCTCAACAAGATTTCTATAGAACATACATTAAACACGATAACATTTGTGAAATTGTACAAATGGTATACGAAGTAGCTCCTCCAATTTTAGAGTCGACAGGGAAAATTAAAAATCCTTGGCCTAACGTAGATGCTCACTCTGGTGCGTTATTAGTTCACTATGGTATGCATGAGTACGATTTCTATACAGTATTATTTGGTGTATCTCGTGCTTTAGGTGTATTAGCAAGTTTAATTTGGGATAGAGCAACTGGTTCTGCAATTGAGCGTCCAAATTCTACAACTACAGAAAACATAAAAGCTAAAATTAAAGCGGCACAAGAAGCTAAAGCTTAATATACTTTTCTATATTAAAGCCATCTCATTAGAGGTGGCTTTTTTGTTTGTATACGTAGCTAGTCATAGAGGAATCGTGCATTATCATTCTCTTTATAACTAAATAAATTCGTATCTTTATTACTGTTTGTTTCTAAATTCATGATAAAAAAAGTTTTCATTGTTTTAACCATTGTAGTAGGTTTAGTTTTATTTATTCCTAAAGAACCTTCACAATCGTGGGGATTTTATGGACATAAGCGAATTAATCGAATGGCTGTTTTTACTTTGCCACCGGAGATGGTTTCATTTTACAAAAAGCATATTGAGTTTGTTACCAATCACGCGGTTGATCCTGATAAAAGAAGATATGGAGTAGAAGGGGAAGCAGCAAGGCATTATATCGATATTGATCATTATGGTGAACATGCCTTTGATAGTATGCCAAAATTTTGGAAACAAGCTGTGGCAAAGTATACTGAAGATACATTAATGGCTTATGGTATTGTACCTTGGCAAATAGAAAAGCATTATTATAAATTATTGAATGCTTTTAAAGATGAAAACTTAGATAGAATATTAAGCTATAGCGCAGATTTAGGGCATTATATTGCCGATGCTCATGTGCCTTTGCACACAACAGAAAATTATAATGGTCAATTAACCGGGCAAAGAGGAATACATGGTTTTTGGGAAAGTAGAATCCCTGAATTGAAAGCAGAAGATTATGATTATTTTGTTGGTAGAGCAAAGTATATAGATTCGCCTATTAAAACAGCTTGGAAAGTTGTGTATGATAGTCATTTGGCAGTTGATAGTGTATTAACGTTTGAAGCCTTGTTAAATAAACAATTTTCTCCTGATCAAAAATACTCCTATGAAAATAGAGGAAGTATGATGACAAAAGTTTATTCTGTTGATTATACCGAGCGATATGATATGATGATAAAAGGACAAGTTGAGCGCAGAATGAGAGAAAGCATAACAATGGTTGGTAGCTTGTGGTATACTGCATGGGTTAATGCTGGTAAACCGAATTTAGAAAAGTTGGGAGAAAAAGAAATTAGTGATTCATTGAAGATACAAATGCAAAGAGAAGAAGAGTTGTATTTGCAACAAAAAATTAAAAATGCCAAAGGACACGAAGATTAAAACTTAATATGATGAGAATATATAATTTGATAATTGGATTTGTGTTTGTAGCAAATTCATTAAACGCACAAGCTCCAGAAGGGAATGCTATGCCAGGTGATAATTATGGAGATAAAGTTACTATAGAAAGAGCGTTAAGTATTACGCGTATTCCAGTGCTATTAAAAAAACAAGATACCGTTAAAGTTAAAGTGAGGACTATAGTGCTTAGTTCGTGTGCTCAGAAAGGTTGTTGGCTATCTGTTAGAGTAAATGATACAACTTCTGCAATGGTTAAAATGAAAGATTATTCTTTTTTTGTGCCAACAGCAATTTCAGGAAAAGAAGTTGTATTAGAAGGTATAGCTTATAATGTAACAACAACTGTTGAAGAATTAAAGCATTATGCTGAAGATGAGAAAAAGTCTCAAGCTGAAATAGATTCAATTAAAGAGCCCAAAAAAGAAATTAGATTTCTGGCAAATGGTCTTTTGGTTGTCAAATAAAAATAATAAAAAAAAGCTTCGTGATTTTCACGAAGCTTTTTTTTTACGCAAAGTTTGTTTGATTATTTTTTTGTTAAAATCATAAATTCTGATACTTCAATATCCGTTACATATCGTTTAACACCATCTTTATCGGTGTAATTGTTGTTTTTTAATTTACCATCTACTGCAATTTCAATTCCCTTTTGTAAATATTTTTCAGCAAACTCAGCATTAGCTCCCCAGGCAGTAAGATTGTGCCATGTAGTTTCTGTTACTTTTTCTCCTTTTTGATTTTTATAAGTTTCATTAGTAGCAATTACAATTTTGGCTACTTTTTTATTACCGGCAAATGTTTTTACTTCTGGGTTTGATCCTAAATTACCAATTAACTGTACGCGATTTCTTAATGTGTTCATGTTTTCTTTTTTTTAATTAATTATACTTTCTACAAATTAGTTTGCCTTTCTGATATTTGAAGCGCTTCATCAAATTGACACTGCAAAAGTATAACGACTTTAAAAAATCATTCGACTATTAAGTATTTGAATTCGATTATAGTTAATTGTAGTCGTTTGTTGTCGATAAAATTAATCGTAAAAAAGCCCTGAATATTCAATATTCAGGGCTTTTTTTAGTTTTTTATAATTTTTTGAATCAGCGTTTTACCACTTTTTTCAATTTTCACTTTCAATAGATATACTCCATTAGGTAAATTGGATAAGCTGATATTAAATGAATTTTTTCCAGGTTCAATAGTCTCAGATTTCTCTAATACATTTAAACCCGTGTAACTAACAAGTTCAATGTGAATCAAGCTTTGATTGTTTGTGATAATCTCGTAGTTTATTATGTCGTTTGTAGGATTTGGATGTACATTGATTATTTGTTCTTTGCTATCAGACAAATCAACACTTACTATTTGTGAGTATTTATAAGAGCCATCAAAATCAAATTGTTTTAAACGATAATATTGTATTTCATTGTTAGGTTTATTATCAGTATGATGATACGCGGTTCTGATGGAGCTATTTCCTTTACCTGGTTTTGTTCCTATACTATGCCATGTTTTCCCATTAAGTGATTTTTCGATATCAAAGTAACTACTATTTTGTTCTGTCTCAGTTGCCCAATCTAAATCTACATTATCCAATTCATTAATAGTAGCATTAAAGTATAGCAAGTTAACTGGTAAAACAATAGCACAATTTGTAGTAGCTGATGCACCACTAGCTTGACTTAAGGTGATGTTCTGAATGATATCGGCATAATTAGTAACTAATAAAGCGTATACTTCTCCTTCTAAAACAGAGGCAATATTGGCTTGTTCTGTATTAGACGTAGAATAACTACAATCAATTGGTACAGGATAAGTTGAACAATCAGCTTGCGCGGCCGTTAAATTAGGATATGGTCCCCAGAGTGCAAAATCAATATCTGATCCTGCGCTCATATCAATAGCCATAGTGCCTGGTGTTAAAATTTCCATGTAAAACCACGTTGGATTTGGTTGGGTAGATAAGCAATCATAATCAGGTCCGGGTGCTGCTGTTCCACCACTTGATTGAGCTTCAAAGGTAATAGATGAACCTGAGCAAATTGGAGTCATTCCGCTACAACTTGTGTTTAATGGAGGTGCAGGTGGGGTTGTAACACATACACTAAAAGTTGTAGTTGCACCCCACGTTGTGCCAGCTGTATAAACTCTCACATAATAAGTATTCCCAATAGTTAAGCCGTTAACTCCACTAGTGTTTAAATCACTACAAATAATGGCATTTCCTATAGAACCACATGTTCCTGCATATACAGAATGATATAAATCTGTTGTAGAACCAGCAATATTATTTAATGTAATTTTATGATATGTAGATGTTGCTACGAAACTGTACCACACATCATCATCATCAATGGTTCCACCACAACTATTGGCTTGAGTTGATGCCGTAGCTCCATAAAGAGTTCCGTTAGTTAATGATGTACAAGTTGTTCCTGAATTTACAGTCACAGGATATGCACCAGAACAATTGTCATTTGCAGGTGGTGGTGGAACAGTAGGAGTGGTGACACATAAGCTAAATGTTGTTGATAGATTTAAGGTAGTACCGTAAGAATAAATTCGGATATAATAAACAGAGCCAATCGTAAGACCAGTAACAACACTGGTGTTAGGGTCGCTACACATGATTGGTGTGCCTATAGAACTGCATGTGCCGGCATATAACGAATGGTACATGTCTTGTGAGCCGGATACGTTTGATAATGATATAGAGTGTGTTGTGGCTGATGCAGTAAAACTATACCATACGTCGTCGTCAGCAGTTCCGTCGCAGGCATTGGCTTGAGTAGAACTTGTTGCGCCAAGTAGTGTACCCCCGGTAAGTGTTGTGCAAGTTGTTCCAGAGCTAACGGCTAAAGTTGTTGCGCTGGTGCAATTGTCATTACTAGGTGGTGGAGGTGGACATACTAACGTGAAGGTGATAGAGCCACCACTGTTATTTTCCGGATCTAATAAAAAGTAATATTGGACACCAGCACTCATAGTAAATGCCGGACTTGTTACGGCTCCAGACAAATCATTTATACATGTCCATCCACTGTTTCCGCAACCACCACTAGCTTGTTTTATTTGGTAGTCGATGTAAGTAAATGAAGAGCCCTGTTGAATACTATATGTTCCAGAGGCAGATGGCGTATATGAGAAAATTTTCTCATTTCCATCAGTTGCAAAACCGCAATCAGAAGATGAATATACTCCGTTTCCTGCTGCAATAGTTGTATTAATAGAGGTTCCACAACTTGCAATGTTGGTAATAGATGCGCATGGGTCTGGCGGAGTAGTAACACAAACACTAAATGTGGTAGTTTGACCCCATGTTGAACTGTAAGAGTAAATCCGAACATAATACACATTTCCAATAGTTAAACCACTAAGTAAACTGCTATTTGCGTCGTTACATATTATAGGACTGCCAATAGAGGCACAAGTTCCTCCATAAATTGAATGATATAAATCGGTTACAGATCCGGCAACGTTTGAAATGCTAACGGAATGAGAAGTCGCCGTTGCTGTAAATTTGTACCAAACATCATCATCAGCCAAGCCTCCCCCACAAGCATCGGTTTGCGAAGAAGGTGTAGCTCCTAATAGAGTTCCGCCTGTTAAAGTTGAACAGGTTGTTCCAGAGCTAATTGCAAGGGTCGTTGCTCCAGTACAGTCATCATTAGCAGGTGGTGGTAGTGGTGTTGTAACACAAATGCTAAAAGTGGTTGTTTGACCCCAAGTAGAAGAACTAGTGTATACTCTAATATAGTAAACATTACCTACAGTAAGCCCAAATACAATACTACTATTAGGATCGCTGCAAATTAGAGGAGTTCCAATAGAACCACAGGTCCCAGCGTAAACTGCATGATTTAGATTTGTAACCGAACCAGCAATATTAGAAATTGTTACAGAATGAGAAGTTGATGTTGCTGTAAATTTATACCATACATCGTCATCTGCAGTTCCTATGCAGGTATTGCCTTGGCTTGATGCTGTTGCTCCTAGAACAGTCCCTCCTGTAGGAGAAGCGCAATTGGTGCCTGAATTTGCGGTAATAGTTGTTGCGCCAGTACAATCATCATTAGCAGGTGGTGGAGGTGGCGTTAAAACACAAACACTAAAAGTAGTTGTTTGTCCCCAAGTAGAACTATAAGTATATATGCGCACATAATAAACATTTCCTATCGTTAAGCCTGATACAAAACTCATATTAGGGTCACTACAAACAAGAGGAGTACCGATTGAGCCACAAGTTCCTCCATAAACAGAGTGATACATATCCGTAACTGAACCAGAAACGTTGGTGATGCTTATAGAGTGAGAAGTAGCTGTTGCTGTAAATTTATACCACACATCGTCATCGTCGGCCCCTCCACCACAGGCATCTATTTGAGAAGATGCAGTAGCACCTAAAACAGTTCCTCCTGATGAAGTAGTGCATGTTGAACCACTATTTACTGTTAATACAGTTGCGCCAGTACAATCATCATTAGCTGGTGGTGGAGGTGGCGTTAAAACACAGACGCTAAATGTTGCTGTTTGCCCAGCTGTTCCTGTGTAGGAATATACTCTCACATAATAAACATTACCTATTGTTAGTCCTGATACAAAACTCATATTAGGATCACTACAAATTATAGGAGCACCGATAGAGCCACAAGTTCCTCCGTATACAGAGTGGTACATATCTAATGATCCTGTTACATTTGTAATGCTTATAGAATGTGTTGTTGCAGTTGCCGTAAATTTATACCAAACGTCATCATCTGCAACCCCGCCTCCGCAGGCGTCTGATTGAGAGGATGTTGTAGCTCCTGCTAGAGTCCCGCCTGAAGATGTAGTACAAGTAGACCCACTATTTACTGTTAATACTGTTGCTCCTGTACACTCGTCATTTGCTGGTGCGGCAGGAGGAACATTAATACAAACGCTAAAAGTCCCTACATTCGTATTATTTCCATTACTATATACTCTAACAAAATAAGTTGTTCCAATTGTTAGGCCGGATATAGGAGAAGATTCTGCAGATGCTCCAGTAGTACTATTGATACAGCTGTATGAAGTTAATGCTCCGCATGTGCCAGAAAAAACTTCAAACACTATATTATTTAGTGTGCCCGGAGTGGTGGTTATTGATTGGGTTGTTGCAGACGCAACGAAACTAAACCATACATCATCGTCGGCATTACCAGTGCAGCCAGCTAAAGATTGAGTAGCATTAGTTGTTGTGCCTGTAGTTGTTGATGCACATAATGTATTTGAATTAACAGATACTGTAAAAGCACCTGAGCAATTGTCATTGGTTGGGGGGATTACGGTAGAAGCACATAAACCAAAAGTACCTGTGCCATCAGAAAAATCCCAAACTCTAGCGTATAGTGTTGTTCCAGGAGTTTGTCCTGTAACAGTGTAAGATGGCATAGCACCATTAGGACTACTATCGTCATCACAACCAATTAAAGTCATCACTCCACAAGGAGTGCCCAAATAAATAGCCATGCCACCATCAGTAATGGTGCCAGTTTGTGTGTCAAAAATAACAGTTCCGCTTGCAGGTACAGTAACAGAAAACCAAACATCTGCAGTAGAATATGATGCACAGCCTGGAGCTGGAATTGTTCCACAGGTAGATGCAGTGGCATTTGAATTGCTAAAAGTAGTGTAACTACAGGAAGCACTAACAGGAATCGAAGTTGCGCCAGAAGGATCATCATTAGATGGAGGGGCAATCGAGCCGCTGACACACAAGGTTCCTGACATGTCATTATTAGTTGAGTTCATAATTTTGATATAGTAATTAGAACCTACAGAAAGCCCAGATAGATTAAGAGTTTCTGTGTGACCACTCGTCCCGGTATTAGCATTTATACATCCCACGGAGGAACCAGAACATCCATTAAAAACTTCAATGTAAGGATTTCTGTTTCCAGCAGCAAAACTAACAGTTGCTGTTGTGCCGGCAGTTGTGAACACATACCAGCCTTCTCTTTGAGGGACAGGTCCACACGTGTTAGTAGGAGTGTTAGGACTGTTATCGGTTATTGATTGAGCGGTTAAGCATGCGCCGTTTAAAGTAATACTTGTTGCTCCAGCACAAGTTGTACCTTGTGCATTAATTTTTTTTTGCAATATCAACAAGCTCAATAACAAAAAGTAAGTGCCAAATTTTAGTGAAATTGATTTTAGCATTTTTGTATGATTATTTGTAACTAATAATATTTGTTTTTTGAATATTATACTTTTTTAATACCTCAAATAATTCTGCTTGTTGCATAAGGTTATTGTGTATTAAAATGAATTCGTTTGTTTTTTCATTTATACGAATTGAGATAACTTTGTTTTTCCACATAATTAGCTCGTCCTTTAACTCACCTAATGTGCTTGGTGGTATACTTGAAGTAGAAATTTTAAGGGTTTTTGTTTTTTTTACCGCCGGAAAATTCGAAAAATTAGGGGTAATAGTAGTATCTGTTTGAGCGTTATAAACAGATGATATTGAAAAAAACAATAAAATAAATAGCGTGCTTTTTTTCATCGGTATGTGTTCTAAAGGCATGTTAATACATTGCCAATGTAACTATAAAAAAAAGCTAATAAAATGATAATAAGCACCTCACTATTAGTGAGTCTGATTAAAATCATCTGAAAGTGAAATTAGTCGATTCTAATTGTAATTCTGTCGTTTTTTTGTAAAAAATAGTATTTTTAAAATGAGTGAAAGTAGTGTTTTAATTATTGAATAATCAATAATTATTGGTTATACACCAGAATAAAAAGTTCATTTTAGACGATAAACGCAAAACAACAAGAAAAAACAGTGGGTGTTAATCAAATAATTAGATGAGAAAATAGATGTGATTACATTTTAGGTCTACTTTTTAATGATACAGCAGATAAAGCAATAGTAATAGTTCCTAAAAATAAGTTCTTAAACACAATACTGGTGCATTCTCTAAATAAAGTAATTTGTTCAATTTCTTTGTTTAATAGTGAGGGGATTTCGGTTTCAGTAATTTTTAAATTACCTGCTTTAATTTGAGCCTTAGCTAATTCTAAACCATATGTTTGAATGAAATTAATTTTG
>Ga0066410_1000468_pt1 | contig 11073 bp, 5 predicted proteins | sample LakWasMet14_LOW5_2_FD_59497 | JGI IMG/M metagenome (GOLD analysis project Ga0066410, IMG submission 59497) | Freshwater sediment methanotrophic microbial communities from Lake Washington under simulated oxygen tension - Sediment Metagenome 14_LOW5 | ecosystem: Environmental > Aquatic > Freshwater...
TTAAAAAAATGCCATCTCAGTTCCGCTGGGATGGTTTTTTATTTCATGAATTCTACACCTTTTTTAAGCGTTTGTATTATTACAAAAAATGAAGAGAAGTTTATCGCCGGCTGTTTAGAATCAGTTAAACATATTGCCGATGAAATCGTGGTTGTTGATTCTTTTTCTTATGATAAAACAAAAAACATTTGTTTAGAATACAATGTTACTTTTTACGAAAGAAAATGGAATAATGATTATTCTGCTGCTAGAAATTATGCCATTGAAAAATCTAGTGGGACATGGATTTTATTTTTGGATGCTGACGAAAGGCTCATAGAAGGCAAGAAATTATTGAAATTCTTGCATCAAGAAAAATCAAAAAAAATCGGCGGTATCTTATGTGAGCGAAAAGACATTTTCAGACATAAAGAAAATTCAAAATTAAGTCATTATACAGTAGGAATAGTAAGAGTATTTAGAAATTTACCTAATATTAGATTTCAGTACAAAATACACGAACAGATAAATGCAAAAATAATTCGAGAGGGATATCAAATTAAAATTAATAAAAGCTCAAAAATTATTCATCTGGTAGAACAATCAACCGATACCTTTTTAGATAAAAAACAAACTTATTACTTAAGCTTATTAAACGAAAGTTTAACAGAAACTCCTAATGAACCGTGGTTACTGTATCACAAAGCTAAAACTTTATGGTATTTTAAAAACTACAACGAGGCTTTAACACTATTTTTGTTTATTGCTAAAAACAAAAAACATCCCATTGATATAAGAACAAGCAGCTACAACCAATGTGCTCTATTAGCAAGCTATAACAAAGAATTTAAAAAAGCATTTTACTACGTTAATAAGAGCCTTGAATTAATCCCTACACAATCATTCGCGCATTCTATACTTTATAATTTATACTATGATATAAATGATTTTAAGAATGCTATAAAAAGTATTAAAAAAGTAAAAACTAGCTTAACTAAATTTAAAATACAAAATTTAATGCCCGGCGATTTATATTGCTATGAGGATATAAAACATTACAAAATTGGTTGTTGCTATTTAGCGCTTAATAAAATATACTTAGCCGAAAAATATTTCAAACGCGGTATTACATTTAATAGTGAAAGTTCTGAAAATTATTATGGTTTAAGTATTATATCAGGGCTCAGAAATCAGAAAAAAAAGGCAATACATTATATCAAAAAATGTTTGGGAATTAATCCCGAATGGAAAGAGGCAAAACAATTACTCGAATTGTTTTTAAGATAGTTTTATTCCTATTACACAAATATCATCAACTTGTTCTAATTCTCCTTTCCATTCCTCAATAATCGATTGCAATTTATCTTTTTGATGAAGCATTGGTTCTGTATGTAATGATAGGAGTAACTCATTTAATTGTTTATACTTAAACTTTTTACCTTTTGGTCCACCAAACTGATCAGCATAACCATCTGTATAAAGGTATAACATATCTCCGGTTTTAAAATTTACGGTATAAGAATTAAACTCGTCTTTTCGTTCTCCTTTACCCACAGGCATTCGGTCTTTTTCTAATTCAATAATTTCATTATTAGAAATTAATATGGGTGCATTATTAGCTGCAACATAAGTTACTGTGTTTGTGGTTTTGTCAACACAAATTAAAATTCCGTCAAACCCATCTTTTTGCCCTTCTTTGCTTATGCTATTTATTAATCTTTCTCTTACAAAAGAGAAAACAGCATTCGGTTCAAATATATTTTTTTCATTAATAGCTTCGCTTAAAAAACCAATATTAAGCAAACTCATAAAGGCACCCGGAACACCATGGCCGGTACTATCGCAAACAGCTAAATAAAATTTATTATCGCGTTCTGTTGCCCAATAAAAATCTCCTGATACAATATCTTTAGGTTTAAATAAAATAAAATTATCAGGTAAATGTTCATTCACAAAATCGTGATGAGCTAATAGAGTATACTGTATGCGTTTAGCATAATGTATTGAGTCTAAAATTTCTTTTTGATGCTCTTCAATTAAACTTTTTTGTTGTTCAACTTCTACTTTTTGAGCAGATATGATTTCGTTGTTTTTTCGCTGTTGCTTTAACCCTTTAAAAATAAAAAAAGCTAAGGTTAAGGCAAGAATCAAACCCACTATAATAAAATAAGTAACCAGCTTTTGTTGTTTAATTGTTTTTATTGATAAGGCATTTTCTGTTTGCAATAACTTATTTTCTTTTTCTTTTTTATCTGTCTCATATCTTGTATTTAATTCATTCAATTGCTTTGTGCTTTCTACATTATAAACCGAATCATTGATTGCAAAGTACAATTCGTGATATTTTAAAGACATATTATAATTACCTTTTGCTTTGTATGCCAAATAATAATATTTATAAATATCTCTTAACTGTCCCATCAATCTATTTTCTTGAGCTAACAACAAGGCAATGTCAAGGTGAGATAATGCCTGATTTATTTGGTTAACCTCAATATAGAGAGAACCCATATTGCTATGTATTGTCGCTAAATCAGATTTATCATTCATTTCTGTTTTTAGCTTTAAGGCTTTCTGAAAATAATCTAATGCTTTTGAGTATTGTTTTTGAGTACTGTATAAACTACCAATCGCATTATAACATTCAGCAATTCCTGCTTTATTTTCTATTTGAATGTTTAATGTTGCCGCTTCGTTATAAAATTCTAACGCTTTAGTGTAATTTTTGTCTTCTTTATATACATTTCCTAAATTATATAACCCAATAGCTGTTCCATCTTTGTCGCCGGAATCTTTCCAGATTTTTAATGCTCGCAAATAATAGTCAATAGCTTTTTCGTGGCTATGTAATCTGAAATAAATAATTGCAATGTTATTTAGCTGTGGTGGCAATTTAGTTTGATTCCCAATCTGTTCTATTATTTTGAGTGATTTTAAAAAATAATTTAACGACTTGGCATAATCTCCCTGCCGACCATAAATGTTTCCTATATTATTATTGGATGCTGCTATACCAAATGTGTCTTTTATCTCCTCTCTTAACTCTAAAGCCTTAGTATGCCATGAAATTGCTTGATGCAAATCTCCTGAATTTTCCGAATTAAGTCCTAGATTACTATAATCAAGGCCTATTTGTTTTTTATAATTGTTTTTTAAATTAATAGCAAGCGAGCGATTATAATATTGCTTTGCTTTTTCAAATTCTCCGATATCATCATACAAATAACCCAGTACAACTAGAGCTTTTGAATTTAAATTATAAAACTTATTTTTCTCAGACAACTTTAAAGCATCTTGGGCAATTTTTTGAGCTAATGAATTATCTGAAAATTCAATTTTAAGAGCAGAATCGATTAACTGCTTGATAAGCATAGAATCTTTTACCTGCGCAAACGAAACCAGTTTAAATAAAACTAAAATTATAAATAGATATGTGTGGGATAAAAAGCTCTTATTCATTTTAAACTTTTATACCTATGACACAAATATCATCTACTTGTTCTAATGAACCTTTCCAATCAGTAATTACAGTATCTAATGTTTTCTGTTGTGTTATCATGTCCTCACAACTTATTCTCAACAACAAATCATTTAATGGTTTATACTTAAATTTTTTGCCCTTTTCGCCACCAAACTGATCAGCGTAGCCATCCGTGTAAAGGTATAGCACATCTCCTGGTTTTGCATTAATGGCATGTAGTTTAAAATCTTCTTTCAACTCTCCTGCACCCACTGGCATTTTATCTTTAGGTAGTTCATGCAGCACTCCATCCGAAATTAAAATAGGCGCATTGTGTGCTGCCGAATAGGTGATTGATTTTGTTTGAGTATTGAAACATAATAATATCCCATCAAAACCATCCTTTTGTCCATCCTTGCTAACACTATTTACTAATCGCTCTCTTACATAGTTTAATATGCAATGTGGCTCTAAAATGCCTTTCTCGTTAATGGCTTCATTTAAAAAATTAATATTTAGCAAGCTCATAAATGCACCTGGTACACCATGGCCAGTACTATCGCATACAGCTAAATAAAATGTATTCTCATGTTTTGTTGCCCAATAAAAATCGCCACTGACAATATCTTTAGGTTTAAATAAAATAAAATTATGCGGTATGTTATGATTGATAAAATCTTCGTGTGCTAATAACGTGTTTTGTATGCGCTTAGCATAATGAATAGAATCTACAATTTCCTTTTGGTGCTCCTCAACAATTTGTTTTTGATGTTCAACTTCTTGTTTCTGTTTTGCTATGATAACATTTGCTTTGCGCTGTTGTTTAAGCCCTTTAAAAATGAAAAATGCAAATATGGATAACAGAATTAAGCCAATAACAACTATCAATGTAATTATCTGTTGCTGTTTAATGGTTTGAGATGACAACTCGTTTTTAAGCAAAAGTTCTTTATTTTCTTTCTCCTTTTTTTCAGTCTCAAAAAGTGTTTTCATTTCACTAATTGAGCTCGCATTATTTTCATTATATATTAATTTTGCAATGCTATCATGCTTAAAAAAATACTTCAGTGCCTCTGACTTATTCGCCAATTTAATTTGCAATTCAGTCATTTCAAAATACAACGTGTTTAGTTCTGTTATATTATTTTGTTCTTCCTCTATCTTAATTGCTTGAACATAATATGATTCAGCCACAGAATGTTTCCCTAGTTTCATATATGCCGCACCAATTAAGCCCGACACAAATGATTTATCAGAAGGATCATCAAATTCTATCTCAAATAATTGCAGCGCTTTATTAGCATATTCAATAGCTTTTAAAAAGCCGCTTTCTTTTCCAACATCTGCCCAATTATAGTATAAGTTACCAAGGTTACTATAAAAATTACCTCTGGCTACAGTAGACAAATAACTAATGTATTTTTTTTCTAAGTTTAATAAAATAGCAATAGCCGTATCGCTTTTAGATAAAGAAGAATAACTTTCTGCTATTAGCATTTCAATACTCACCAACAATGACGTGTCTTTGTGATTAGTTGCATAATTTCTAATCTTTATCAAATCTGTAATCGCTTCATTAAATCTATTTTGACGAGTAAGAGCTATTGCTTGATTTTGATAAACAACCATTGCCGAAGCTGAATCATGAATGGCTTCAAAAATTGCTAAGGCCTTAAAGTTAGTTTCAAAGTATTTTTTAAAATCGTTTGTTTTATCAAATTCAAGCTGTGCAATACGGTGATAGCAAGCGCCTATGAATTTATTTTTAATTCTTGGAGAATAATTCGTTACTATTTTTTTATAAAAAAATATCGCACTATCCGGATTGCTAGCCTCAAAGTCTTCGGCTTTAAAAAATAATTTTCTAACCTCTATACTATCTTTATTTTGAGCGAGGTTTTTAAAACAAAGAGTATTAAAAACAAGCAATAATGCAATTATGTATTTATTAAACATGTTTTAATACTCTTTAATTATTATAACTCAATCAAAAACTAGTTTTGATTTTTCAACTTAACCATCGTTAAAATAGTAGCAATACCAACTGTTTGTCCGGCTTGGTCTACAGCATCATATTTCTCTAATACATCCATCGAACTAGCATCGTAAATATCTACTACCCATTTTACAATACCAACCTTCACATCTTCACCATTAGCTGCTTTTAAAGGCTTGTCGTTTTCTATTTTTTCTTTGCAAGTAAATTTCACACCAATAGTCATGCCCGGATAAATAGGGCGTGTAAAACGACACTCATCAATACCATAGTTTAACAACACCGGTCCTTTTGGTGGATCAACAAATAAACCTGCTGCCTTTGATAATATGAAATACCCATGAGCTACTGTACGTTTAAAAATAGTTCCTTCTAATGCTTCAGGTTGCAAATGTGCATAAAACTTATCGCCGGTTAAGTTTGCAAAGTTCACTAAATCATCTTCACTAACGGTATGCGTAGGTGTGATGGTTGTTTCGCCAACTTCTAAATCTTCGAAATACTGGCGGAACGGATGAACATCTTTAATAATTTGTTTAGCGCCAACTTGGTAACTATTTAAAATAGACGTAATCATACTTGGTGAGCCTTGAATGGCAGTGCGTTGTAAGTAATGAAATACGCCACGTCTACCGCCCATTTCTTCTCCACCACCTGCTCTGCCCGGACCACCATGCACTAACATAGGCATTGGCGAACCATGCCCGGTACTCTCTTTAGCACACTCGGCATTTAACACTAAAATACGACCATGCATACATGCTGCACCAATGGTGTATTGACGAGCGATGCTTTCGTTAGCCGTAACTATTGAACTTACCAATGAGCCTTTACCCATTTTACTTAATGTAATAGCTTCGTCAATGGTTTTGTAAGGCATAATGGTACTTACAGGTCCGAAAGCTTCTACATTATGGCAATCAGTATTAGTAAATGGCTTGTCATTATAAAAAATAATTGGCGGCATAAATGCGCCTTTATGTTTATCGGCTCCTTTTACTTCAAAGTTTTCGAAACTACCGATAATAATTTTTTGAGTTTTAGATAGCAATTCAACTTTTTCCTTTACCTCTTGTAATTGCGATTGCCCGGCTAATGAACCCATGCGAACACCTTCAACATTAGGATCGCCAATGATGTTAGAAGCTAAGCGTTTTCCAACAGCAATTTGCACATCTTCTACCATGTTTTCAGGAACTATGATACGACGCACGGCAGTACATTTTTGTCCGGCTTTAGTTGTAATTTCTCGTGTTACTTCTTTAATAAAAATATCAAACTCAGGCATGCTTGGCGTAACATCTGTACCCAACACACAGCAGTTTAACGAATCGGCTTCCATATTAAAATGCACTGCCTCTTGTATTAAACGCGGATGAGACTTTAACATTTTACCAGTTGACGCAGAACCTGTAAAGGTTACAACATCCTGACTCTCTACATGATCTAAAATACCATTAGCGCTACCACAAATTAATTGCAATGCACCTTCGGGTAAAATGTTACTAGCTATAATTTCTTTAACAACTGCCTCGGTTAAAAATGAAGTTAAAGCGGCAGGTTTAACAATAGCAGGAACTCCGGCTAACCAGTTAACAGCCACTTTTTCTAACATACCCCAAACCGGGAAATTAAAAGCATTGATGTGAATTGCTACACCTTCTTTTGGTACACAAATATGATGGCCAATGAATGTATTGTTTTTAGAAAGACGTGCTACATCACCATCATACGTAAATGTTTCGTTAGGAAACGAACGACGTAAAGATGCGTAAGTAAATAAATTACCAATACCACCTTCAATATCAACCCAGCTATCAGCGCGAGTTGCCCCAGTAGCCCAACTAATTTTATAAAAATCTTCTTTTTTGTTTTGCAAATGCATAGCCAATGCCTTAAGCATTTGTCCACGCTCATGAAAAGTCATTTTACGCAATTTAGGCCCACCAACCGTGCGAGCATACTCGCACATTTTAGCAAAATCTAACCCTTTGCTACTAGCTGTTGCAACCACATCGCCTGTAATGGCATTAAATAATTCTTGTCCGTTATCGGCGCCTGCTACCCATTGACCGCAAGCGTAGTTATGTAATTTGTTCATAGTAAATAATTGAAGCTTAAATATAATGAAAATGGGGAATAAAAAAAGATGATTTTTACGCTTTAATTGAGGAGAAACCAGATTTGATGGTTTATAGCGAAAAAGCTATATTTGGTATAACTAGTTATTTGCAGTTTCATTTTGACATGCTAGTCATTTAATATTATAGAAAATGTATTACTTATGATAAAAAATCATACTAAAACTGATAATTGGAATGTTGTTGATTTGGTAAACGCAATAACAGATAATTCCAATAAAAATAAAATTCTTATACCTAAATTTCAGAGAACTTTAGTCTGGAATTCAAAACAAAAAAAAGAATTTATTGACTCCATAAAAAATGGTTATCCGGTTGGTGCCCTCCTTTTATACAAAACGAAGAGTGAAAATGATATAACATATTATACTTTGATCGACGGACTTCAAAGGTCAACTACCTTAAAACAGTATTCTGAAGCTCCTACTAATGAATTATTTTTTGATGATTCAAATATTGATAATGGCATTATAGATTCGGCAAAAAAAATTATTGGCTCAACTACTACGAGCGAAGACATTTCACAAAATTTAGTTAAATGGATAACTAGTTTAAAAGGATTCGAAGAATCAAAAGGATTTAGTTCTTTTGAATTGTCAAACTATCTAAATGATCAACTTATTTTAAAGAAAGACTTAGAAGGAATAAAAAATTTAACTAAAGAATTAGTGCCATTTCTTGAAAAAATAAAGGAAGACTCAAATATTTCCACATTTAATATTCCAGTACTTATTTATAATGGGCCAGAAGAGAATTTGCCGAAAATATTTGAAAGACTAAATTCTAGGGGAACTCAACTAAGTAAATATCAAATTTATGCAGCTGCTTGGCAAAGTTACCCTCTCTTTAAAATTAGTAATACAGATGTAATTGATAGGATAAAGAAAAAATACGAACTACTAATTGAGGAAGGTTTTGAAGTTGAGAATTATGATGGATCAAAAAAGTTCTATACAACAGACTTCTCATATTTTGAATATTTATTTGGATTAGGCAAATTACTAACAGAAAAATACAAATTATTATTTTCATACAATACAGCTTCTGAACAAGAAGATTCGATTGGATTTAATATTGTAAATATTTGTCTTGGTATTTCATTTAGTGAAATGAGTGCTTTGCCAAAACATCTTTCAAAATATAATTTGGAGTTAATGCAGGATTGTATACTCCAATCAATTGAATTTGTCAATGATGCCATTAAAGGGCAGATTGCACTAAAAATGAATTCTAAAAAAAGAATACCGATAGTTCATACAGAAATGCAAATAGTATCAATGATCGGCAAAGTGTTCCACACTAAGTATGATGTTACATTAACGGAAAAAACGAACTGGAATTCGATTTCCATAAATTTAAAAGAAAATTTAAAATTCCATTATTTATATGATATTTTAAAAGATGGATGGAAAGGATCTGGTGATAGTCGAGCATATAGTTTAATTTCATCAGAATTATATGAAAAAGCTTTATCAAAAAAACAATGGGAAAATATTTTTGATGAGTGGTTTGATACTGACCTTCTAAAAAAAGAAAAGACAAGAGTAAATATTAAAGATAGTTCAATCTTGTTCTATAAATTTCTTTATACTCATACTTTGTCAGCTTATGAAGAATTATCGGATAAAACTTTTGACATTGAACATCTTGTCCCAGTTGGCAGGTTAAAAGAAATTGCAGGGGATGGATTGCCGATTAGTGCCTTCCCAAATTTATGTTTGCTTGATTCCAAATTAAACAGAACGAAAGGCGACTTAACATATTATGAATATTTTGACAAACTAGTTACGGATGGAGACGTTACACAAGATCAAGCTGACGCCGATTTAAAGAAAATTGAAGAATACACATTTACTAGTAGATCAGAATTAGAGTTTGTTACAAAAAATTTTAATGAGAAAAATTACAAAGAGTTTTTGAAGAAAAGATTTGAAAAAGTTAAAGAATACTTCTTTAATCTTTATAATATTAAATAAAGTATTAGCATTAAATAATTTATTTTATTGACGAATGAACAAAGACATCCAAACCTACCACAAAACACAAGTAACAAGTGACCAAGAAATTTGCGAAGTACTGCATGATGAAATTTGCAAACATTTACCAAAAGCAGAAAACAAAATTTGGCATGGGCATCCGGTTTGGTTTTTAGATGGAAACCCTATTGTTGGCTACAGTAAATTAAAAGCAGGTTTGCAATTACTATTTTGGAGCGGAGTAACTTTTGAAGAAGAATTATTAGTGCCAAGCAAAAGCGGTAAGTTTAAAGATGCTTCTATTACATATACATCTGCCGAACAAATAAATACTAAAGACTTACAACGTTGGTTCAAAAAAGCTAAGGACATACAATGGGATTACAAAAACATTGTAAAACGCAAAGGTGTTTTGGAGCGATTAAAATAAAAGTAACTTTATACAAGCTAAGTATTATAAGCTAGTTGTATAAATTAAATCATCATTCATGATACACCGTAAAAAAAAGAGTTTAGGTATTTTACTGTTCTTTGTATTAACACTACTTCAATCTTGCCAATACCGTCCTTTTTTAAAATATTATTTTCCATCCAAAAAAACACATCTTGCCAAATTTACCAAATGGGAAAAATCTGTTTACTCTAATGTAAACCCTTTAAGAGCTTGCTATAACATTACCTGTTACGACTGGCTAGTGCATGTTTATCCTGAGAAAAAACAAATAAGTTCTACTATGAAAATTTATTTTCAAATGGAATCTAATCAGGATACGATCATGCTCGACTTACAAAAACATTTAACTATTGATGATATCAAAAGCTCTGTTCCTTTGAAAAAAAGGAAACAGAAAAAAGATATTCTTTATCTTATTTTTAATAGAGAACTACAAAAAGGAGAACAAGCACTGATAGAAATTTCTTATCACGGTACACCGGTGCATATCCTTAATAACTCAGCCATAAACTGGAATAAAGACAAAAACAACAAACCCTGGGTATGCACAGCTACAGAAGGAATTGGAACTCATCACCTAATGCCCTGCAAAAATTTATTATATGACGAGCCCGACAGCTGTTTTATTAGAGTTGGAGTGCCTAAAGAATTAGTTGGAGTTGCAAATGGAAAGCTAGATGGTATAACAGAAAATGGTACTGAAAAAATATATCATTGGTCGGTACATAATCCAATCAATATTTATAATATTTCGTTTAATGTAGGAGATTATGAAAAATTAGAAAAGCCATATAAAGATGTTAATGGGGTTAATCGTGCTATACAGATTTATGCTCTCAGTTATAATAAAACCATAGCGGATACTTTTTATAATCAAGTTCCTGTTATAGTACAAAAAATGGAAAACCTTTATGGCATCTATCCATGGTGGAATGATGGCCTAAAGATTATTGAAACACAAATGCCCGATGGGCTTTGTATGGAACATCAATCGGGTATTTCTATGACAGATGCTTACAGAAATTTATTTAAAGGAATTAACTTAACTCTGGTACATGAAATTAGTC
>Ga0066410_1000469_pt1 | contig 11072 bp, 6 predicted proteins | sample LakWasMet14_LOW5_2_FD_59497 | JGI IMG/M metagenome (GOLD analysis project Ga0066410, IMG submission 59497) | Freshwater sediment methanotrophic microbial communities from Lake Washington under simulated oxygen tension - Sediment Metagenome 14_LOW5 | ecosystem: Environmental > Aquatic > Freshwater...
TCTCAATTCTTTGTAAGTTTAGAAGACAATTTAATGCGTTTATTTGGTAGTGAGCGTATTGCAAGCTTAATGGATAGAATGGGCTTACAAGAAGGTGAGGTTATTCAACACTCTATGATTTCTAAATCAATTGAAAGAGCTCAGAAAAAAGTTGAAGAAAACCACTTCGGTACTCGTAAACGTTTAATTGAGTACGATGACGTAATGAATGCGCAACGTGATGTTATTTATAAACGCAGACGTAATGCATTATACGGCGAGCGTTTAAGTATTGATATCGCTAATATGATTTACGAAGTAGCTGATAGTATTGTGGGTGAATTTCATGCATCTAAAGATTTTGAAGGCTTTAATTTTGAGTGCTTGAAAAACTTCGGTATGGAATCTCCAATCAGTGAAAAAGATTTTACTTCAGGTAAAGAAAATGATGTAGTTCAGCAATTATTTGAAGCAGCAGAAAAACATTACAGAGTAAAATCTGCACAAATTGCCGAAATGGCTTTCCCTGTTGTAAGAGATGTTTATACAAATCCAAATAACAATTTCGAAAACATAGTAACTCCTTTTACTGACGGTGTTCATGCGATACAAGTTATGGCTAACTTGAAAAAAGCATTTGATAGTCAAGGTAAAGAATTAGTGTCAGTGTTTGAGAAAACTGTTATTTTAGCTATGATTGATGATAGCTGGAAAGAACATTTGCGTGAGATGGATGACTTAAAACAATCAGTACAAAACGCGTCGTTAGAGCAAAAAGATCCATTGGTTGTATATAAATTAGAATCGTTTAATTTGTTCCGCGATATGGTTGCTAAAACTAGCAAAGACATTATATCTTTTTTAATGAAAGGCGGTTTACCTGTTGAGGAATCAAATCCAAATCATCCTCAATTACAAAAAGCACGCTTTACGCAAGAACAAGCCCCTCAAAAACCTAAAGAAAAATTAGTAGAGAGTAGAAGCGAAGAAGAAGCTCAACAAGCGCGTGAGGTTGAAAAACCAAAACAACAACCTGTAAGAGTTGAACAAAAAATAGGACGTAACGATCCTTGTCCTTGTGGTAGCGGCAAAAAATACAAGTCGTGTCACGGAGTAGGAGTAGCTTAATCGTTCAAACATAATCTTAAAAAGCATCACAATTTTGTGGTGCTTTTTTGTTTATACCCTTTTTTAGGTATGGTGTAGTTTACGTTCAGAATATATTTTTGTTCCATATTTAAAATTATTCTAAATAAAAAACATATGAGACTTTCACTACACAAATCACTAGCTATAGCTATTCCCGTAGCTTTATTAATGGGATCTTGTAAAAAAGATACCGGGCCAGAGCCCGAAACAGAAACTACACCAACCGGACCTAGTTATTATGTTCCTACAACATATAGTTTCACATCAATGGATTACTCTTCATCAACCACACGTTTAGCTATGTTAACCGAAATGGTTGGTCATATCAGAGCAACACACACTTCTACAGTTGATCCTGCTGCTATTATTGATGCACAAAAATTAAAAGATATGTATGTGAATGCTAATAATACATTTACTACAACAGGCGCTAATACAAGCGGTTTACAATTAAAAGATAAAGCAAGTAATTTTTGGTTAGCACAAACAGGTTTTGATGCTTTATTTGATGAAGCTGCAAGTACAAGCACATTCGCTGCAGCAACACCAACAACAGCTTCTGCATTAAGTGGAACTGCGGGCAAACTGATTTCCCCTAGTCGTGCTATATTAGTAGATGCTAATGGCTTAGAATATAAAGAAGCTGTTGAAAAAGGATTAATGGGAGCTGTATTATATTATCAAGCTACTACTATTTTAGCAAATATTGCTACTTATGATAATACAGTTGTAACGAATAGCACCACAGCTCAGGAAAGAGCTTGGGATGAAGCTTTTGGATATTTTGGTGTACCGGTTGATTTTCCTACAAATACTACAGGTTTAAAATTTTGGGGTAGTTATAGTAACGGTATTGTAAACTCAGCTATTTCATCAAATTCAACAATCATGAATGCTTGGTTAAGTGGAAGAGCTGCTATTACAAATAAGGACGATGACAGAAGAAATGCTGCAAAAGATGTTGTATTAGCTACATGGGAAAAAGTGGTTGCTGCAAAATGCATCAATTACATGAAAGGTGCTAAAACAAACTTTGCTCAGGCTGCTGATCGTCATCATAATTTATCAGAAGGAATTGGTTTTGTTAAAGCTTTTAGCTACAATCCATCCAAAACTATTACTGATGCTCAAATAACAACCTTATTAGGTTATTTTGGTACTAATCTTTATAATATGAGCACAACTAATATTGATAATGTTATTAATTCATTAGCTACTATTTTCAATTTAGATGCAAGTAAACTTTAAGTTTTGTTATGTTGTGTAATGGCCGTCGGGTTTACCGACGGCTACTAGAAAAACGTAATTGATACCTTATTTTAGGTATTGTTTTACTACTTATAATATAGGACTTTTGTAAGCCCAAATAGAATTAAATGAACGCAAAAAAAATAAATATCATTGTTATCTTTTTATTGATTATTACTTTGTTTAGCGCTTGTAATAAAAAGAAAAAAGGAGAAGAAGATGAGCCCGAAGTGCAGTTTGATAAAACTGGTATGTTAACTAATTATGCCGATAATGTTTTTATTCCAAATTTTCAATATGCTAAAAATGGTTTAGATTCATTTGCCTTGGCTTACAATGATTTTACACAAACAAAAACAGAAGCAAATTTAATCATAGCTCGTCAAAAATTCATTATTGCCTATACACGTTTTCAATATATCTCGGCATTTGAATTAGGACCTTCTGAAACAGAATTGATCCGATTAGTTTTCAATACTTATCCTTGCGACTCGGTTCAAATAAAAAACAACATCTCTGCAGGTGTTTATGATTTATCTACACCTGCTAATATTGCTGCTCACGGTTTTCCGGCTATTGATTATTTATTATATGGAAAAAATATTTCTGATGCTTCATTGGTAGCATTGTTTGATACAGATGTAAATGCAACAAATCGAACAGTATATGTTACTAATTGTGTTACTGAAATGCAAACTAAATTAAACGCTGTTATTGCCGGTTGGAATGGTGGATATAAAAATACATTTACTAATTCTACAGGTTCTGATATTGGAAGCTCATTAGGTTTATTGGTAAATCAACTTAACTACGAAGTTGATTTATTAAAGAATGGTAAACTAGGAATTCCGTTAGGTAAAAAAACATTAGGAACACCATTGCCTGAAAAATGCGAGGCATATTACGCCAACAATGTTTCTATAAAATTAGCACAAGCTTGCTTAAATAATATTGAAAACATGTATCTAGGTCGCTCTCGAAATGGTTCGGATGGTTTAGGATTAGATGATTATTTAGATGCTTTGAAGGCACAATACGTTTCGGGCACATTAAACGATGCTATTAAAAATCAGTTTGCAATCGCAAAAACTAAACTAGCTTTAGTTAATGAGCCTTTATCTAATGAAGTAATTAATAATGCAGCGGTAGTAGATGCAGCTTATTTAGAAATTCAAAAACTATTAGTTTTACTAAAAACAGACATGCCTTCTGTAATGGGAATCATCATTACGTATCAGGATGGAGACGGCGATTAATCATATTAAACATTATATTACTAAGCAAGTCAACATTGCACCATTGGCCGTTTTTAGAATGGCCTTTGGTTTTTTAATGCTTGGCTCCGTTCTTAGATTCATTGCTAAAGGTTGGGTATACAGTATGTATATAAAACCAAAAGTATTTTTCCCTTTTTATGGATTTGAGTGGGTAAAACCTATTGACGCTGAAGCGATGTATGCTATATTTATTGCCTTAGCCATCGTTTCGTTATGTATTGCTTTAGGTTTCTTTTATCGTTTAGCAACTATTATTTTTTTTGTACTATTCACTTACGTTGAGTTAATTGATAAAACTAATTACCTCAATCATTATTACTTTATCAGCATCATGAGTTTTATTATGATGTTTCTGCCTGCTAATAAAGCGTTTGCGTTAGATACCTATTTTAAAAAGAATATAGCAGTAACGCACATTCCTAATTACTTTGTTCTATTAGTAAAAGCACAAGTATTTGTAGTTTATTTTTTCGCCGGTGTTGCTAAACTAAATTACGATTGGTTGTTTGAGGCGCAACCCTTAAAAATTTGGTTACCGGCAAACAGCGAAATGCCTATTATTGGCGATTTATTAACCCAAGAATGGGTAGCGTATTTTTTTAGTTGGTTTGGTTGTATTTACGATTTAGCAATTCCGTTTTTTTTATTCATTCCTCGTTTCGTGAGACCGGCTTATTTCTTTGTTATAGTATTTCATTTAGCTACATCAATGTTATTTAACATAGGCATGTTTCCATACATCATGATAGCCCTTACAACGATTTTCTTTCGCGAGCAATTTCATATTAAAATTATTGATACTCTTAAAGCTGTTTTCAAAGTAAAAAACAATTCTGAGATACTACTAGAGTATAAACCAAGCATTACGTATAAAAAAGCAATCACTTATGTTTTTGTTTTACACTTTGCCATTCAATTAGTATTGCCGTTTCGTTATTTACTTTATCCGGGCGAGTTGTTTTGGACAGAGCAAGGTTTTCGTTTTTCATGGCGTGTGATGTTAATTGAAAAAGCCGGAACTGCGTTTTTTTATATTAAAGATAAAACAACAGGTAAAGAAATTGAAGTAAACAACCGAGAGTACTTAACTCAAATGCAAGAAAAAATGATGGCGACACAGCCAGACATGTTAATTAATTATGCTCATTTTTTAAAACACGAATTTGAATTAAAAGGAATGAAAGATGTTGATGTAGTTGCTGAATCCTATGTTACACTCAATGGTTCACCAAGTCAGTTAATGGTAGATAAAACAACTGTATTAAGCTCATTAGAAAACAATTACTCAAACAAATCGTGGATACTTCCATTTAAACAAAATCATTGAAAAAGTATATATTAATAGTTGTTTTGTTATTGGTTTTAGTTGTAGCTAAATCACAAACGTTTTATGCTATTAAGGGAACAGTGTTTCATTTAAATGGCGCAACACTAGAACACGCAATTGTTTCAGTAGACAAAAAACAAACTCAAACAGACGCTGCGGGTAATTTTAAATTGGATAGTGTTTCAGCAGGAAATGTTCAAGTAACAGTATTTTATACAGGTTATAAAAAGCACCAACAAAAACTAAAATTACAATCAGATACGAGTTTATACATCACCTTAGATTCATTAGGAAATACATTATCGGAAGTTGTTGTTGAATCGCAAAAAGAAAATTCGTTTGGTATAGGTAAATTAATGAATGTAGAAGGAACAGCAATTTATGCCGGTAAAAAAAGTGAAGTGATTTTACTGAACGACATCAATGCTAATTTGGCTACAAACAACTCACGACAAGTGTTTGCAAAAGTTGCCGGTATTAATATTTTCGAAAATGATGGAGCCGGCATTCAATTAGGAATTGGAGGACGAGGTTTAAATCCTAATCGTGTTTCTAATTTTAATACGCGCCAAAATGGTTATGATATTAGTGCTGATGCATTGGGTTATCCTGAAAGCTATTATACACCACCAACAGAAGCCTTAGAAAGAATTGAAGTTATACGAGGCGCGGCTAGTTTACAATACGGAACACAGTTTGGCGGCTTTATTAATTTCAAATTCAAAAAAGGGCCAACTGATAAAAAAATACAATTAACCTCTCGTCAAACACTAGGCTCTTTTGGTTTATTTAATTCGTTTAACAGTGTTGGCGGCACTATTAAAAAAGTTAATTACTACACGTTTTATCAATACAAGCAAGGCACGGGTTGGCGACCAAACTCTGAGTTTAATATGCATACAGCGCACGCCTCTGTTAGTTACCAAGCAAACAATAATTTAAAAATTACCGGTGAGTATACTTATATGACTTATTTGGCGCACCAGCCTGGAGGTATGACAGATAAGTTATTTGATAAAGATCCTACAGCTAGTATTAGAAATAGAAATTGGTTTAAAGTAAATTGGAATTTAGCTGCATTAATTTTTGATTGGAAGTTAACAGAAAGAACACGTATCAATTGGTTGAATTTTGGACTACTTGCAGAGCGCGTTACTGTTGGCTATTTAGGACAAATCAATCGTGCTGATCCATTAACAGAAAGAGATATTTTAGGAGACCAATATAAAAACTTTGGTTCGGAATTAAGATTACTTCACCAATATCAATTATTCAAAAACACATCAACGTTTTTAATTGGTTCGCGCTACTATCAAGGCACAACATTTAGACGACAAGGATTAGGTGACACCACATCTAAACCACATTTCGAGTATTTGCATCCTGATAATTTAGAACATAGTTCTTATTTATTTCCTAGTAAAAATGTGAGTGTATTTACTGAAAATATTTTTCAAATATCTCCAAAGCTAAGCATCACGCCAGGTGCGCGTTTCGAGTACATCAGCACTTCTGCTAATGGTTATTATAAAGAAACTAATAAAGATTTAGCTGGTAACATTATTTTAGATTTAACGCATAACGAATCTAAAAACAGCACACGTTCATTCTTCTTAGCAGGTCTGGGCTTGTCTTATAAACCAATTAGTAAGTTAGAGTTATACACTAACTTTAGTCAAAATTATCGTTCAATCAATTTTAACGATATGCGTGTTGTAAATCCAAACTTTAGAGTAGATAATAATTTGAAAGATGAAACAGGATATACCTTAGATGGTGGGTTTAGATTGAGTTTAAAAGATTTTATTTACGTTGATTTCAGTTTATATTATTTGAGATATAATGACAGAATTGGAAATGTTTTAAAACAAGATTCTTTAACTTATATTTTATATAGATATAGAACTAATATATCTGATAGTAGAAATATTGGTGCAGAATGTTTTGCAGAAATTGATTTAATCAGATTATTTAAAAAAGAATCAAAACACAAATTAAGTTATTATATCAATGCCTCTTATACGGATGCTCGTTATATTGATAGTAAAGAAAGTGCTTACAGAAATAAATTAGTGGAATTAGTTCCGTCAAAAATTTTCCGAAGCGGATTAACCTATAAATACAAAAAATTTAGCACAACTGTTCAAGGATCCTATACTGCTGAACAATATAGTGATGCTACCAACTCAATTTTCAGTACAAATGCGATAACGGGTATTATTCCTGCATATACCATTGCAGATTTTTCGGCACAGTATACATTTAAACTATTTAACCTTTCGGCTGGGATTAATAATTTTACGAATCAATATTATTTTACTCGCAGAGCAGAAGGTTATCCAGGACCTGGGATTTTACCATCCGATCCTATGAATTTTTATGTCACTCTTCAAGTAAAGCTTTAGTTTAAGATTTAATTTTTAGGCTTATTTTTTTCTTCAATCCACAACGACATGTATTTAGTTGCCTGATGAGTTTGGTAATTCAGAATACTACCTATGAAATTATGTTCGCGATGTGCTTTAAGCTGAGAATAAACAGTTTTAATTCTATCAATTAATGCACTTCCATGCGATTGATAAGAAAAATTTTGATTGATGATATTGATGCCGTTTTTCTGTGCATTTTCCCATACCGTTTCATTGGTGTAAAGTTGCACTGCCGCATTAGCAAACGTTTCCGGATTATCCTCAACAAAACCATTCCACGGTAAATGAGCATGCATTGCCTCAGCGCCAATTGATGTTGTAACACTAGGCGTGCCGCATTGCATCGCATCAATTAATTTTCCTTTAAGTCCGGCGCCAAAACGTAAAGGCGCTAAACATACTTTTGCTTGTTGCATTACATCATGCGCATTATCCGCTCGGCCTTTTATTAAAAAGCCTTCATTAGAATTGTTTAACTGAAATACTTTTTGTGAAGGATAAGCACCATATACATGTAATTCAGCTTTGGGTAATTGTTTTTTGATGAGTGGCCAAATACTTTCCTTTAAATAAAGAACCGCATTCCAATTAGGTTCATGTAAAAAATTACCGATTGATATAAAATAATTTCTTTCGGAGAACTTAGGCCAAGCTTCTATGTTTTTTTCCTCAATGGCATTTAGTAAAAACGGAACGTAATGTAATAAGCTACTATCTATCTTAAAAAAAGATTGTAAAAGATTCATCTCAAATTGTGAGATGATTAAAGATAAATCGCAACGAAGTATGGATGCAATTTCTCGCTTCGCTGTGTCGGAAAGTAAATCAGTATTGCCAAATTCTTTTTTTAATTTAAATGCTTGCTGGCGTGCAGCGCGTAAGCAATGCAAATCTTCTGTATCTATTATTCTTAAAGCATTAGGGCAGTTTTCTTGTACTCTCCAACCAAATTGTTCTTCTGTAATAAAACGATCAAACACAACCATGTTTGGTTGTAAGTCTTTTATAAAAACATCAAAACTCGAATTATTTAATTCAATTTGCTGTTTGCTAATATTAAGTTCAGTTAAGTTTTCAGAAAATTCGCTCTCGCTAGCTGAACTAGCAAATGTAATTTTCCAGTTTTGTTCTTTAAACAAACGAATCAATTGCATCATTCTATTTCCGGCAGCAGTTGAGTTTGGCTCCGGCCAAACAGTACCAATAATTAATAGATGCATCGTTTCAATCATAATAAAAAAGCCTCACTAAGTGAGGCTTTAAAGATATTAAATAATTTCTAGAACACTTCTTTAGCAACGCGTTTAGTGCTATCTGATGTTCCCATGGTGTAATAATGTAAACATGGCACACCGGCTTTTTTTAATTCTTTACTTTGCTCAATGCACCATTTAATGCCAACTTCTTTTACCGCTTTATCATCTTTACATTTCTCTAACTCAACAAATAAATCTTGTGGTAAATCAATATGGAAAATTTTAGGTAAGGCTACTAATTGCGAGCGTGAACTTAAAATTTTTAAACCCGGAATAATAGGAACATTAATGTCGTTTTTACGACAGGCGTCAACAAAATCGAAATATTTTTTATTATCAAAAAACATTTGAGTTACAATGTAGTCAGCACCCGCATCAATTTTAGCTTTCAGCCACTTCATATCTGCATATAAATTAGGTGCTTCAAAATGTTTTTCAGGATAGCCGGCAATTCCCATACAAAAATTTGTTGGTGCGGCGTCTTTCATTTCATCGTCTAAATACACGCCATTGTTCATTCCTGATATTTGCTTAACTAAATCAATAGCATAAGCATGTCCGTTTGGTTCAGGCACAAATTGCGATTCAGTTTTAATGCTATCTCCACGTAAGGCTAATACGTTATCTATACCTAAGAACTGTAAATCGATTAAGGCATTTTCAGTTTCTTCTTTGGTAAAGCCTCCGCAAATGATATGCGGAACGGCCTCTACATCGTATTTATTCATAATAGCCGCACAAATACCAACGGTACCAGGGCGTTTACGAATACTTACTTTTTCAAGGTAGCCACCATCGCGTTTTTTGTAAATGTATTCTTCGCGGTGGTAAGTCACATCAACAAAGGCAGGTTTAAATTCCATTAACGGATCAATAGCATCGTAAATTGATTGAATGCTTTTTCCTTTTAATGGTGGTAGTATCTCAATTGAGAATACGGTTTCTTTCGCAGATTTCAGATGTTCGGTAATTTTCATATAATTTAATAAAGTGCAAATGTACGTAACACTTCATAAATTTCAGCACCTTTTTAACCGATAATTGAGAATTATTGGAAAGCTAAATTCAAATTAGTCTTTCAGCTTGAGCTATAATGTCCTGCTCTTTTTCATCTGTTATACCATTTGCTTCAGCCATTTTACGCATTTGTTTTAATACCTTATCGCGTTTTTTAGCATCTTCTGGCATTTGTAATGATAGCTGACTGGTTTTCACTTCATTAAATAGCTCTGTTATTTTTTTAGTATTGTAGCCCATTTTTTTAGCCATCGCCAACATCAACTCTCTTTCTTCATCCTGAAACTCCCCATCACTCATAGCAACCAGCATCATGTTATTTAAAACATAATCCCTCACGTCCATTAAATTATCATCAAGTTTTTGCTCTTGTTTTTCACTACTCACATTACTATTAAATCTATCCTTAAAACTCGCGTATTGCCCTTTACTTAAAAGTTCTTCTACTATCCAGTCTTTAGTATTATCATTTAATGCTGAGCTACAGTATTTACAGGTTAATTGTAACGAATCCTCAACCGGGGCGCCACAACCTGAGCAATTGTGCGCCATAGCGCTGTATTTATTACTTGAATAATTTTTATTTCTCCCTAAAATTAAATAGTCAATATTAGTAAAAGGAGATTGATGAATAATACTGAGTTTGTCATCTTTAACTGATACTTTTTGTTGTGTGTATTTTAATTTAACAGCAGCATATAGTTTGTCGTTATCATTAAAAATATTCAATGCTTGCACATCGTTTAAATACAATCTATTGTAGTAAAACGGTTCTTTAAATGATGTTTTTAATGTTGCTGTAAATTCGTCGTTACAAAAACGATTTACACGTTTTTCATCGATTAATGCTTCAGCAATTTTTATTTGTAAGAAAGCGTTTGATGCTTTGTCTTCAATATATTGAGGAGAAAATTCAGGACTAGTGTATCCTTTATTTTTTAGTCTATTATAAAAATCTTTTCTTTCTCTTTGTTGTGCGTAGTTTGTTGCAAAGTCTTCTGCTTGTGTAATCTCAGATAAAATCCAATCATACTCACCATTATTAATTTGAGAACCACAACTAGGGCATTTACTTATCTCTCCTAATTTATTTTGTATAGAGTCGCCACAATTTGGGCAATTATCTTGATTATAAATATTTTTAGTTGACGAGCTATTTACTTTTTTAGTGTAGGTCCAATATTCAGTAAAGGACTCCGTGCCGCCGCTATTTAGTTCTGGAAACTTTTCAGAAATAAATAAATCTCTGATTTCAGCATCAACTCTAACGTGAAGAATGAAGAAGTTCCCGTCGTTTTCGGCCAAAACTATTTTTTTATTAAGAAGTTTAATGTTTGATAATTCATTATGCTGCTTTAATTTTTGCATCATTATAAATTGCACATTAAAT
>Ga0066410_1000471_pt1 | contig 11046 bp, 7 predicted proteins | sample LakWasMet14_LOW5_2_FD_59497 | JGI IMG/M metagenome (GOLD analysis project Ga0066410, IMG submission 59497) | Freshwater sediment methanotrophic microbial communities from Lake Washington under simulated oxygen tension - Sediment Metagenome 14_LOW5 | ecosystem: Environmental > Aquatic > Freshwater...
GATCAAATAGATGCTAAAGTCGCATTCAGAAACGACAATGGAGCAGTGGTTAATATTGTGTTTGTAGCTTAGTTAGTTCTAAGCACGAATATTCAGATTGTTTCAGAAAACATAAATAATGTAACAGATTATACCATATGACAATTAAAAACAAACACTTGGGACAGATGAAAAATTTAAAAGTTTTCTTAATCATAACTGTTTTCTTAATAGTAGCACATCCGAAATTTGTGATAGCCCAATCTCTCATAAAAAATGGCACTTGGCGAGGTGTATTAACACTTAGTGAAAAGAAAAACGAAATTATATTACCTTTTAATTTTAATGTTGTCAATATCAAAAACCAAACATTAATTGAAATAATTAATGCTGAAGAAAAAATAAAAGTTGACGAGGTCACTTACCAGAACGATTCTGTTTTTATAAAAATGCCGGTATTCGATTCGGAGTTTCGTTTGAAAATGAAGAACGATACATTAGTTGGAAATTGGATAAACCATGCTAGAACTAATAAAAATAGTATTCCATTTGAGGCATATTACAATAACAAAACCCGATTTATTACTTCAAAACCTGCTGGTGTTAATTTTGCTGGTAAATACGAAGTAACGTTTAATCCCGGCAAAGAAGACGAGTACAAGGCAATCGGTGTATTCAAACAAAACAACAATAAGCTTACCGGAACATTTTTAACCGAAACAGGCGATTATCGTTTTTTAGAAGGAGTAGTGCAGGGAAATAATATGGCATTATCTTGTTTTGATGGCTCACACGCTTTTTTATTTTTCGCTAATAGTTCAAAACAAAAAAACTTAGCTGATTCATTAAGTGGCGAAGTGTTTTATGGCATATCAGGCAAAGAATCGTGGACGGCAGTTAGAAACGAAAAATTTGAATTAAAAAATCCAGAAAGTATCACCTATTTAAAAAATCCTAACGAAAAAATTTATTTCACCTTTAAAAACACCAATGTCCAAAACGTTAGTTTAAGCGACGAAAAATTTAAAGGCAAACCTGTTATCATTCAGCTCATGGGAAGTTGGTGCCCTAATTGTATGGATGAAACAGCTTACTTAGCTAAAGTGTATAAACAATATCAACCTAAAGGACTAGAAATTATTGCACTTGCTTACGAGCGCACATCCGACCCAGAGAAAGCAAAACAAAACGTATTGCGATTAAAAAATAAATATCAAGCCGAGTACGAATTTTTGATTACCGGTTTAACCGGCAAAGATAAAGCTGCTGAAAGTTTACCATTCTTCAATTCAATATCTGCTTTTCCTACAACAATTATTTTAGACAGAAATCACAAAGTAGTATCAATCTATACAGGCTTTAACGGGCCTGCCACAGGCAAGGCTCACGAAGTGTATAAAAAGAAAACTGAAAATTTAATTCAGCAATTGTTATTAAAAAAGTAATTGGCTTTAACTAAAATACGTTTGATACACTACGAAACTAAAATAACAGAATTAACTCCCGAAATGATTTCCAAAGCCAAACTCGATTGGATTCATATTCCGCTTAGCATATTAATGGCATTAATTTTAGGATTGGAAATTTATTATATTCTTGAAATAATTAAGCAACCATTTATTGACTCTAAAGAGAAAATAGGTATAATGTTTATAGTAATCCCATTGTTATATTTTATTTTTTTGTACAGAATATATCGTCAGCTAAAAAAAGACATAAGCAACAATTTAGTTAAAATACATTCCGGGATAGTAACCGATAAAAAAATCACATCAACAGGAAGTGGTAAAACTATAGTCTATAAGTTCGAATTACACCTAGGTAACAATATAATTTTAGTTGATAAAAAATTTTATAATTTGGTTGTTAATGGTCACTTTGTTCAATGGGGGATTTTACCTTTGTCAGGGGTTGTAGTTTACAAGAATATTCAATAAAGTAAATCTAATTGAAAGAGCCAGAAAAAATATTGGTGTTGTTTTATGAAAATCAGTCTGCTTACTATGATGGACATGATTTTATGGAAAAAGAGTTTGATAGTAGGCTAGAATTAGAGATTTTTCTTGGCAATTTAAAATTACAATACCCAAACGTTATATATACAGTTCAAAATAAAAACAATCATTAAAAACAATTTTATCTGTGAATCATCCATTATGATGACTGAGGCTCTCGAAGTCACACGAATGCAATAATCAGTATATATATTTAAAACAACTTCATCTGCGAATCATCTGATAAAGCATCTTTATATGCTTTTAATGTTCTAAATCTGGCAGTGGCGTGATCAACAATAGGTTTTACGTAGTTGGGTGAGTTAAACTCAGGAACCCATTTTTTAATATACTCAAACTTTGGATCAAACTTTTTAGTTTGTTCAACTGGGTTAAAAATTCTGAAATAAGGGGCCGCATCGCAACCACTGCTGGCGGCCCATTGCCAGCCACCGTTATTAGCGCTTAAATCAAAGTCTAATAATTTTTCAGCAAAGTAGGCTTCACCCCAACGCCAGTCAATCAATAAATCTTTAATTAAAAAACTGGCTACAATCATTCGAACTCTATTATGCATAAACCCGGTAGATTTAAGCTCTCGCATCCCGGCATCAACAATCGGAAATCCGGTTTTACCTTCGCACCAAGCTTTAAATTCTTGTTCGTTATTGCGCCACACAACTCTATCGTATTGAGGTTTAAAAGCACCCTTAACTGCATGCGGAAAATGATGAAGTATCATCATATAAAAATCTCTCCAAATCAATTCGTTTAACCAGGTTTCGTTTTGGTTTAGGGCAATTTTTGCTAACGCTCTAATACTTACTGTTCCAAATCGCAAGTGTACACTTAATCGGCTGGTTCCTTTAATGGCAGGAAAATCACGTTGTTCTTTGTATTTATGAATGAGCTGTAAATCAATTTGAGTAGTTGGAATTTGTAAATCAGTTTTATAAAAACCAATTTCTTCCAAGGTAGGAATACTTTGTGGTTTTAGTTTTATAAATTTTGCAAAATATTTTTCGGTTGGATAAGACTTTAAATAAAAATCGTTCAGTTTCAATTTCCATTTGCGGCTGTAAGGCGTGAACACGGTGTACGGTTTTCCATCATCTTTTGTCACCTCGTCTTTTTCAAATACACATTGGTCTTTGTATGTTTTAAAAGCAATTTGATGTTTGGCTAGTAATTGTTTTATTTTTTCATCACGCTCATTAGCATAGGGCTCATAATCGTGATTAGTGTAAACGGCATCAATGTTATATAATGAAATTAATTCTTGATAAACCTCTTCAGGTGTTGAGTAAAATACTTTTAACGAAGAGCCTAAATCAATTAATTGTTTTTGAAGTTCAGTAATAGCATGATGAATAAATTCAACTCGTCTATCGTGTTTGTCTTCTAATTTATCAAGAATGTTTTTATCGAATATAAAAATTGGTAAAACAGATTGGCTGTTTTTCAATGCTCGGTACAAGCCCGCATTATCTTGTAAACGCAAATCTCTTCTAAACCAAAAAACCGAAATTTTACTCATAACAACTAAACCCCAAAACTATTAAATTGTTTTGGGGTTTAGTTATTTTATAAAAAATAGTTACTGTTTTATAAATTTAGCTGTGTAAGTTTTTCCATCTAAATTAATCTGTATCATATATATACCATTAGATAAGGTTGACACGTCTACTGATTCATCCATGGACTTTAAAGAGGAGCTTCCTACAACTTGACCGTATAAATTAAAAATAGTAATCTGTGCATTATTAAACTTAGCAGATTCTACATTTAAAAATAAATCATTGTTAGTTGGATTAGGAAACACTAGTAATTGATTGGCATAAGCTGTTTGATACAACTCTTTTATTCCCACAGAATTGCTGCTGTTTTTGTTTATTTTCAAATAAACACCGGCACTTGCTTGCCCACTTCCAGATATTGTATTTGAAAGTAATGTAATGTGTTCGTTAGAGTTAAAAAATGCCATCTTGTAAATTTCATTACCTAATACATTTGTGGGAACAGAAAAATCAGGATACACAATATTCCAGTTTAAACCTCCATTTGTTGAAATATGATAAAAGTTGGTTTGATTATTAGTAGGATTGCCCGAGCCGCAAATAATTACTGTATCTGTACCAAAGGTATAAATATTGCCGTATCGTCCATCGTATGTTCTTATTCCTGCTGATGGTGTAGGAATAGCAGAAACTGTAGATGTGTTCACCCATCCGTTTGTTGTTTTATAAACAATGGTTTCATTAGTTGATGGAACTCTTGTCATTAAATACCCAACATTTTCATTTGCCATCTGAACATCAATTATATCTTGAGTAACGCTCACAGATACTGTTCCGATTAAAGTTCTTGTATTTGATGTGTTAAAGTCGTAAAACTCAAATCCTGTATGTGTAAACGATGGCGATGAATAAAGAGGTGCAACATCAATAACTTTTCCTGTTACCGGTTTAATAGTTTGAAAATGGGCACTACCTGCAGATGTGTTTAAATATGCAAACGAACTTCCGGCGTTGAAAGAAACATATGCCGACCCTAATGCGCTTAATACAATTGTGTTTTTATCATTTGATACTGAAAATTTTCGGGGCACATTATTTACAGTTGAAGTAGTTTTTTGTGTCCAGGTTTGTCCTTGGTTTGTACTAATAAATATATTCCCTTTTCTATCGGCAGATAAAAATGTATTTGCATCCACAGCTTTGGCAGCCATCAAATCATTATTTGCAGATACTTTGGCCGAAGATAAATAGTTAAATGTATGTCCTTTATTTAAACTATATCCAAAATATCCCTGCGACATGGCGGCTAAAACAACATTTCCTGTAATTGCCACATCATATGGCTTTGGAGCAGGTGCCATTGGTAAAAAATCTTCCCAAGTTGCACCATTGGCACTTTTAAAATTAGGATAAAGAATAAAATGCGTTAAACTCGCCTTTAACTTTTCTGTTGAATAGGTTGTTGGGATGGTTGTGTAAGTAGTCCAGCTTAATCCACTATTATTACTATAATAAACATTTTTAGGACTTCCCATCGCATCAATTATCATTAATTCTTTCCCGTTTTTTGCTACTGTCTGAGCATACGATGTTGTTGGTAAACTATAAGTATTCCAGTTTGCCCCACCGTCAAAAGAGTAGTGTAATACATTAGATACTACAAATAAAGTATCATCATTTGGAGTTAAAATATTTCCGGCTACTGTATATGTTGTATTAACGGATGAATAGCTGGCTCCTCCATCAGTAGAAGACTTTAACGTGTTGTTATGTATTGTATACAACTTGTTTTGGGTTTTGGAAAACATCGGTAAAAGTGTTCCACTATGAACGGGATTCCATGTGATTCCATCTGCAGAAAAATGAGTTGTAAAAGTTCCGGTATTGGTTGAATATCCAAAATATCCGTTAGATGAGACACCTTCAATACTTGTTAGTGATGGCAGTGTATATGTGTTAGCAGTTTGCCAGCGGTCGTTTGTAATTAAAGCCTGAGTCCCTTGAAATAACAATCCATTGTTTGGGTTTTTCATAAATAACTTTGACGTTCCAACAGTATTATAACTAAAAGATGGAGCAGCTAAATACGACCAGTTTTCGTGTTTTATATCAATGGCTGCAAACGCGTTATAATTACTCACATTTGCAATTTTTACTAAATGATAAATTGTATCATTCAAATTGTCAGAATAAGTGTTTGATAAAGCATCTCTGTGCCATTGATAATGAACTCCCTCTTGAGCAACTAATTTTATAGTTGTAAGAATTAAGAATAGTAAAAGTTTTTTCATGATAGTAAAATTGTTTTCAAAATTAGACTTAGCAAATAACAACCAATATACCCAATATTGGGTATTTTTTTATAATCCATAAAAAAACTGAAATTTTACCTATAAACATTAAACCCCAAAACAATCCAATAGTCTTGGGGTTTAAGTAAAATCTAATGCTTAATAATTACTTTTTTGGCAATACTTGCGTTTTGTGTTTGGCATCTTATTAGGTAAACCCCCTCACTTAAATCAGATGTATTGATTAGTTCGGTATCTGTTTGTGATACATGTTTGGTTATGTATTCTTTCCCTAATAAATCAGTAATTGTTATAGTATATGCTTCGGTGCTTTTTCCAAACTTAAGTGTAATGTTATCATTGGTTGGATTAGGGTAAAAAGAAAATATTTCAGAATCAAGTATTTCTTTTTCTTCTACTTCGGTACAAACATTAATACTTATTGTTTTTGTGATTTGAGTCCCGCTTCCACTGGCATTACTTGCAATAAGTGTAATGTTTTTAATGCCTGGTGTAGAGTACGATATTGATGGATTTTGTAGGGTAGATGTGCTAGGATTTGCGCCAGGCATATACCAAACATAAGATGTAGGTGTATTTGTGGAGGTATTGGTTAATGTAAATGTTTGTCCAGTGCACTTAGTTGTTGTTCCACTGATACTGTATGATGCAACCGGAGGATAAATATTAACGGCGTCATTTCTTTTATACCAAATAGGTGATGTGTAAATTAAATCTCCATCACTTTGGGTAATTTTTGCGTAGTAGTAGTAGCTACTGTTGTTCGATAAATTATGAGTAAAAGTTAATGTACTGTTGTTTGTGATTGATGTTAAAACAGTGGGCGCTGTTCCACTTCCGGGCACGCCATAATATACGGTAATGTTAGATGTGTTTTCTGAATTAGGGTCGGTAACAGTTAGAGAAAGAGTTGCTGTTCCGGAATGAGTAACAACACTGCCCATTTGTTGTCCGTTGATAGTAAAGTTTACTTTTGTATTCCAGTCGTCGGAAGCATAAAAACGCATGCTACGAACAGCATCAGTTAAAGAGTTCCTGTTTAAAGAGCTAGCCATAATCACAAGTCTCCCGGCATTTTGTTTTCCATAAACTGAGTTATGTGTGTCATGGTCTAGTCCAATACCTAAATGGTAACCTAATTTAAGAGCGTCATTATATTGTGTAATATAAGTACCCGAAGCCTGGTCTGTGTATGTGCTGCAGGTAGAAAAAGCTGGGCCACTTCGGAACGGTGTACCAACAATTGCACTATCATACGATGCGTTATAAACTTTTAAGTATAAGCTATCAAAATCGGTTGCATTAGGATGAGCTAACATGGCAAAAGCGTTGGGTTTACGATTTATCTTTTTCCATAAACTATGGTAATCATTTTTAGCAACATAAATATCATAATCGTTAGGGTCCCAACCTAGTAGAGAATCGTAACCATATACCAATACATGCCCACCTCCCGAAATAACACCCCATTCCATTCCGTACATAGCTATAAAGCTTCCATCAACATTACTGCTATTGGCATCTGCTAAGCCATTATGGTAATAGTAAGGATAAAGTAAACCAGCCTGGTAATGGTTGTGCTCCGAAATGCCGTAAAAATCAATTTGTTGGGCCCCATTAGCACAAGCAAAATCCTGTATTGGCTTAGTCATTAAAGATGTAGCGCTGTCTTTATTTCCATCAGAGTATGCCGAATGAGCATGTAGATTGCCAAAGTAGTAATTGAGGGTTTGAGCTTTAGAAACGATAGAAAAGAAGAGTAATCCTAATATGATATTGAAAAAAATTCTCATTATGGCACAGTAATTTAGTTTTAATAAAAAAGCTAATTCTCTATTAGCTCTTATTATAAAGGTAGGCATAACATTCTGAAGGAAATTTGTACTTCATTAAACATTTAAAATCAGATTAAATATATTAGCCAAAATAACTGTTTGCTTAGATGAAGTTAGGTTATCCAACAACCAAAAAACACTTAAATTTCTGTTGAGTTATTGAATGAATTTTTCTCGTAAATTCAACAACTCAAAAATCAATTATGAATTTACAAGAATTCCAACAACACATATTGCAAGGCATACCATCTGAATTGCCTCAACCAAAAGCATACGAACCAGCGATTAATCATGCACCAAAGCGCAAAGAAATTTTAAACGCTGAAGAAAAGAAATTAGCCATTGCTAATGCTTTACGTTATTTTGATGCCAAACATCATGCGGTGCTTGCAAAAGAATTTGCAGAAGAACTAAAAACGTACGGACGTATTTACATGTATCGTTTCCGTCCGGATTATAAAATTTACGCACGTCCAATTAAAGATTACCCTCACCAAAGTATTCAGGCAGCTGCAATTATGCATATGCTAAGCAATAATTTAGATTATGCTGTAGCGCAACATCCACACGAATTAATTACGTATGGTGGTAATGGAGCAGTGTTCTCAAACTGGGCTCAATACTTGCTAACGATGCAGTACTTAGCAACCATGACAGATGAGCAAACATTGGTTCTATACAGTGGTCATCCAATGGGGCTATTCCCTTCACACAAAGATGCACCAAGAGTTGTAGTAACTAATGGGATGATGATTCCTAATTATAGCAAGCCTGATGATTGGGAAAAGTTCAATGCGCTTGGTGTTACTCAATACGGACAGATGACAGCTGGTTCGTTCATGTACATTGGTCCACAAGGTATTGTGCATGGAACAACTATTACGGTGATGAATGCTGCTCGTAAGGTTTCAAAATCTGAAGAAGATAGATTAGGAAAATTATTTGTGACTTGTGGTTTAGGAGGTATGAGTGGCGCTCAACCAAAAGCGGCAAAAATTGCAGGCTTAGTTTCAATCACTGCCGAGATTAATCCTAAAGCTGTTCATACGCGTCACTCTCAAGGTTGGGTTGATGAAGTATATGATAATTTAGATGCTCTAATTCCAAGAGTTAAAGAAGCGCAATCTAAAAAAGAAGCAGTATCTATTGCATACCAAGGTAATGTGGTTGATTTATGGGAACGTATTGTGAAAGAAGGAATGAAAGTAGATGTTGGCTCTGACCAAACATCACTTCATAATCCATGGGCAGGTGGTTATTATCCAGCTGGTTTATCTTTAGAACAAAGCAATGACATGATGGCCAACAATCCTGTTCAATTTAAAGAGGAAGTTCAAAAAACGTTAGTTCGTCACGCTAATGCTGTTAATACATTAACCTCTCAAGGCATGTATTTCTTTGATTACGGTAATGCCTTTTTATTAGAAGCTGGTAGAGCAGGAGCAGACATTTATAAAACAGAAAAACCAATTAAAGGTGGACATGTTGGCGCTACGTTCCGCTATAACTCTTATGTGCAGGATATTTTAGGTCCAATGTGTTTTGATTATGGTTTTGGTCCATTCCGTTGGGTGTGTACAAGTGCTGACGAAAACGACTTACGTAAAACAGATGAAATCGCTTTAAAAGTTTTAGAAGAGATTTATAAAACAGCACCTCAAGAAATTAAGCCACAATTACAAGATAATATTGTTTGGATTCGAGATGCGATGAAGAACAATTTAGTAGTTGGTTCTCAAGCTCGCATTTTATATGCAGATAGCGAAGGGCGAATTAAAGTAGCCGAAGCAATAAACAAAGCAATTGCCAGTGGCGAAATTTCGGCGCCTGTAGTTTTAGGACGTGATCATCACGATGTGAGCGGAACAGATTCTCCATACCGCGAAACATCAAACATTTATGATGGTTCAAAATATACGGCTGATATGGCTGTACATAATTTTGTGGGTGACGGATTCCGTGGTGCAACTTGGATTAGTTTACACAACGGTGGTGGAGTAGGTTGGGGCGAAGTAATTAATGGCGGTTTCGGAATGGTGTTGGATGGAAGTGCTGATAGCGATAGACGATTAAAATCAATGTTGTTTTGGGATGTGAATAATGGTATTGCTCGTAGAGCTTGGGCTCGAAATAAAGAAGCAAACTTTGCCATTAAACGTGAAATGGAACGCACACCAAATTTAAAAGTTACTGTAGCTAATTTAGTGGATGATTCTATTTTAAATAATTTGTTTTAACCGCTTATCAATAAAAATTTGCGTTGTTATAATAAAGAGAGGCAAAGCCTCTCTTTTTTTGTTTTGAATGTAACTTTTAAAAGTGCTTATGCGTCTTATGCATATACAAAACAAAATTTATTTATGAAAACAATTATCATCATCCTTAGCTTATTTGTTTTAAACACTTCTGTTTATGCGTTTAAACACGATGGCAGTTTATATAAGGCTTACAGTCAAAAAATTAAAAATGCCATTTCGGTTCCATCAGATTTAAAACAAAAATCTACCAATCAAAAAGTAACAGTATATTTTAAAGTTAACGAACAAGGCACGGTTACCGAAGTGAATGCCAAAACTAGAAACCGAACACTTAAAGCTGATATTGAAAAACAATTCAAAGGCTTAAATTTAAAAGGACTTCAAACCGAACAATTTAATAGCATCGATTTAAACATTATTGTGTATTAATAAAAAAGCTCTTCATGTAAGTTAGTTGTTTAATAAATGTTTTACATTAGTACATTAAACACACTTACATGAAGAAACTAATTTCCTTTGCTTGTGTTTTGTTATTCGCAGCTTGCAGCAACAAAACAGAACAAAATACAATCAGTAATCAAGATAAAAACTTTGATGCTTTTAAAGAACGTTTTGTAGAGTCATTATGGAAACAATATCCGGGTTGGGCTAGCTCACAGGGTTATCATAAGTATGATAGCATATTGGTTATTCCAAACGAAACTTCACGCAACAGTGATTTATCATTCCACAAAAATTACCTCGATTCTTTAAAATCATTTGATTTAAATTCTTTATCAGATAATAATAAAACAGATTATCACATGATTGAAGATCAACTAAAATCTTCGCAGTGGTATATTACCGATTACAAATCATTTGAGTGGAATCCTTCTGATTACAATGTATGTGGAAGCTTTGCCGAAATGTTAGCAAACAATTACGATTCGTTAGATAATCGGTTGCTTAATTTTTATGTTCGTATGAAAAACATCCCTCTGTATTACGAAGCAGCTAAGCGATACCTTAAAAATCCAACTACAGAACATACGCAACTGGCTATTGAGCAAAACACGGGAGGCTCTTCTACATTTGATACTGATTTAAAAGAAGCTCTGAGCAAATCTCACTTACCTCAAACAGAAAAAGATAAAATTTTAGCTAGAGCAACC
>Ga0066410_1000476_pt1 | contig 10978 bp, 7 predicted proteins | sample LakWasMet14_LOW5_2_FD_59497 | JGI IMG/M metagenome (GOLD analysis project Ga0066410, IMG submission 59497) | Freshwater sediment methanotrophic microbial communities from Lake Washington under simulated oxygen tension - Sediment Metagenome 14_LOW5 | ecosystem: Environmental > Aquatic > Freshwater...
CGATGTAGTTTACGATTGGACAGCGCCATCAACTGGTTCATTAGATTCATATACAGTTAGCACACCAGTTGCAAGCGGTAGCGGGGTGTTTACAGTAGTAGTTACCAATTCAGTTTCTGGTTGTGTTTCTACATCAATTTCTCAAAGTACATTTGAAGTAGTTCCTGACATTGGTATTCCTACAACTACATTATCAGCACAATCATTATCAATAACATGTGCTATTCCAACACCTACAGCAAGTGTATCATCAAACACAACATCTGTGTCTTATAATTGGACGCCAACAAATGGTATAGTTGCAGGTACAGAAACGACATCAACTCCATCATTTAGTTTACCTGGCACTTATAGTGTTGTAGTAACTAATACAGTGAGTGGTTGTGCAACATTTATTAATAATAATGTGGTAAGTGTAGTGTTAGATAATACAATTCCTGTTGTAAGCATTACAAGTTCTTCTAATAGCGGCACAATTAACTGTTCTTTACCAACGGTTAATGTTACGCCAACTATTACACCAAGCAGTGACTTGACATATACTTGGACATCAACTAATGGTTCAGGGATTGTAGGGTCAGTTAATCAAGCTTCAGCTACATTTAGCGCATCTGGTATTTATACTTTAGCTATTACTAATACAATTACTGGATGTTCATCTATATTAGACGCTTCGAGTACATTTACAGTAAATGTTGATACAATTGCTCCGGTTTCTAATTTTAATTTTGCAACAAGCTGCTCTAATGATTCAGTAAGATTTAACGATAATTCTTCAATTGTTTCGGGAGTTATAACAAATTGGAATTGGAACTTCGGCGACAGTCATACTTCAACGCTACAAAATCCAGCAAATGCTTATGCAACAATTAATTCTTATACAGTTTCGTTACAAGTTACTGCTTCAAATGGTTGTGTAAATACATCTACTGCAGCTGTAAACTTAATACCTACTGTTATTGCTGATTTCATACCAGCAGGAGGGCAGTATCAAATTAATCAGCCTATTGCATTTACAAATCAATCATCAGGCGCAACTAGTTATACATGGAGCTATGGCGATGGAAACACTGCTAATACAACAGATGTAACTCATGCTTTCTCTTCGTTAGGTAGTTTCCCTGTAATGTTAGTAGCATCTAATAGCATTGGTTGTAAAGACTCAGTAACATTTGTGTTTGATATTAAACCGGCTGACTATGCTATACCAGGTGGATTTACTCCAAACAATGATGGTTTAAATGACGACTTTGGTGTTTTAGGTGGGCCATTTAGTTCTTATGAATTACGTATTTTCAATGCATGGGGTAATCAAATATTTATTTCTACATCTCAATCTGTGAAATGGGATGGTACTTACCAAAATACTCCTCAACCTGCAGGAACATTCATTTACATCTTTAATGGTAAAATTGTAGATGGTAAAGAGCTTAAATTAAAAGGAGAAGTTCATATTATCAGATAATTATAAAACTCATAAAACCATTTACAACATTTAAAAATATTATAACAATGAAAACTAAATTATTTATACCTCTAGTAGTTTGCATCTTCTTAACGATGAAGGGCAAAGCTCAGGATTTCCATTTAACACAATACGATGCTTTTTCGTTATATCTTAATCCTGCTTTAACAGGAAACTATTTAGGTGAGGATTGGGATTATAAAATCCACTCTGTATATAGAACTCAATGGAGAGCATTACCTGGAAAACCATTTGAAACTTATGGAATAGGATATGATAGACCATATAAAAGATTTGGTATTGGAGCAATTGTTTTAAACAATCGCTCAGGTGGTTTAGACTTCAATACTCTAAACTTTCAATTATCGGGTTCATATTTTATTATTGACCCTAAAACATCTCCACACTCATTAACTGTGGGTTTACAAGCTGGTTTGTTTTACAAAACATTTAATTATAATAAAATATTATTTGAAAGCCAATACGACAATTCAACCGGACAGTTAAACTCAGACATGAGCAGTGGAGAAGGATTCAATAAAACTAGCAGAGTAAATTTTGATGCTAACGTAGGTATGTTTTATAAATACAAAGAAGCAAAAGCAAGATTAAATCCATTTATTGGTGTTTCTGTGTTTCACGTTAACATGCCAATGGAAACGTTTGCAGGAAATGAAAAACGCTTACCAATGAGATTTAACATACAAGGTGGAACTGACATTAAAATTAACGAAACTTGGAAGGTGACTCCTATGGTTTTATACATGAATCAGGCTAAAGCAACGGAATTGAATGTAGGAGCATTAGTTTACTATAAATTGAAAAAAGACGCAGTTTGTGATTTAATTGTAGGATTAAATTATCGTGATAAAGATGCAGCGATGTTTCAGTTAGGTATGAAATATGCGAACTTTAACGTGCGAATGAGTTACGACGTAAATACATCTTACCTTAATGCCTACTCACAAAAACGTGGTGGATATGAAATCACATTGCAAGTAACAGGTAAAAAAGGTAAATCGATTGCCTCTTTTAGATAATAAAAACATCCAAATAAAAAAGGCTTTCCTGGTGTCAGGAAAGCCTTTTTTGTTACCTTACTTTAAATAACTGACGGCTATAATTTGGATTTTACGCTCTGCAGCTGCATATGGGCTGTATACTGAGTTCCTCACATCTTTTACATCATCACTCACTTTACTAACCGGTAACTCACCTATGTCTTCGTCAAAAAATTCAATCTTACCTTCCGACTCATTTGTGTTGTTAACGAACTTAACAAAGATGCCGTTTTTATACTCCATAAAATAATTGCGTAAACTGCTAATGCGTCGTTTTGCTAAATTCACATTATAGTCTGTACTCGCTAACGGACTACAAAAACCCTTCATTGTGATTTTTACTTTTTCTCCTCTCAATAAAACCTGCTCCAAAAGCACGGCAAATTTTTCTAAATCCTGCATTCCGGCATCAACACTATCTTCAAAAAAGTTCTCTACTCTGTTTATTGCTTGTTCTTTTTGTTCAGATTCTAATCCCTTAGGATATTCGTTTAAATACTTTGGCTTTAAAACAATATAATCGTCGTAGGTTTTTTTGTAGTTCTTTTTAGTAACAATCACTTTGGTTTTAGGCTCTGGTTCATCGTTATGAAAGTATAACGTTAAAGGAACTAACACCTTCATTTGATTCATCAATAAAGCTGTTGAGTCGATAGGCTTTGGTGGTTCGGTTAAGGGGGTTATAGGAAATGTATAAATATCATTACAACAATTTGGTTTGTCTTCAAAATAAGATCCTATGCGGTTTGATGATATATACGCTCTGTCTTTTTTTGAGTTTACACTGTAGTAAATATCGTTGTAACTGCTGTTAATTGGATAGCCCATATTTTGAGCAGCACTAAAAATATCATTCTTGTATTCAGATTTAAAAATATCGAAATTACCCAAACCTAAATGCCATGTACTACTAAAGTAAAGTGTATTAATTTCTTTAACATACCATGGAGTAATTTCATCTTCAATGGTATTAATCGTTTTGCCAACATTTTTAGGTGCTTCAAAACTTCCATCTAAATTTATAACCGAATACCAAATATCCATCGCTCCTTCGCCTCCTGCTCTATCACTAGCAAAAAACAATACTTCTTTATTGTTAACTATAGTAGCACATGGTTGTGTGTTATTACATCCACTTAAGTTAATTGGCGCAGGTAATTTTTCTAATTCTAACCAATGGCCATCTATAAATTTAGACATATAAATTTCGCAACGGTACTGACTAGCATTTACGGCTCCACAACGCGATACAAACACCTTGGTAAAATTATCATTAAAACTGGTGTTAGCATTATGTATTCCATGTTTATTAAACAAACTATCTAACTCTTCTGCCTTTTGCCATTTGTTTTTCTTTTTATGTGATGTGTATAATTTATTAAATCCAACAGCATTTGCATCTTGTTGCGACTTATCTCTTAACGACGAAAAATACAAAACACTATCTAGTTCGAAAGGCGCATACTCACTTACTTTGCTATTAACTAAACTATCTAGATGTTCTATCTTTACATCAATAGGTGTTTTTATGAGTGCTTGTGCAAAATCACACGACTCATATTCTTGCTTTGCTTTGGCAGCTAATTGTTTTCTGTTTTTATCCTTACTATTACGTTGCTTTTTGTAATACTTGTCAAAATATTTTTTTGCATCTTTATACTTACCTAAGTTTTTCAGTTGAACTGCCATATAAAAAGGAACTTCGGTATACGTTTTACCATTATCTACTTTATATATTTTTTGATACCAATGTAATGCTACTCCATTATCGTAATTTAACCTGGAGGCATCAGCAAACAATAACTGATATTCAACTTTAGAAGAATCTATTAAAATAACTTGATTGTATATTTGAGCTGCTGATGAATAATCCTTTTTATTCATGGCATCAGAACCTTGTTTTAATAATAGCTTGATGCTTTGCGCTCTGAAAGAAGCAAACATAAAACAACAAGCTATCAAACAAACCATTTTTTTCATTACATGTATATAGGACAAACTCGGGTTTTAGGAATAAACGGTACAATTTTTTTGAATATATAGCTTACATAAATTTCAAAAGCTCCTTGTTTATTAGTAGCCGCAATAAACTTACTGGTATTTAAGTCGTAAGCTAAACCTACATTTAATGTTTTAATCTGATAAAATGCTCTTGCAACAAATGCGTCTTTTGCTCTATAATTAAATCCTAAACCTACTTGTTGTTGTTTATTATCATTCATATGAAACTTTACTAAGGCCGTAGGTATAAATTCGTTGTATTTACCTTGATGCTGATGTAAAACCTCAACAACTAAATCTAAGGCAGTTGCAATAGGATATTGTACAGAAACATAATTATATAACTTAGAATCAAGTTTAATGCTTGCATTATTTTGAAAGGTAATTTTAGGTTGATTAACGTGATGGTAACTTATGCCATATTGGATATATGCTCGTTGTTTAATAATATATTTTAATAGAGTTCCTACTGTTGCATCAAAATAGTTTGTAGCATAGGCTGAAAAGTTTTCGCCGGTATTACTTGAAGAATTATAACTAACACCATTGTACTGGTTATCAAATGTCATTTTATTATAATTGAAGGCAATGTTCGAGAAACCTGCATTAAATCCTGAGCTCCACAATAATGTGGAGTCTTTGGTTAATTTATGCATATACGACATTGATAAAAAGAACTGATTAATGCTATAATTAGCATAACCTGCTTTGTCGTTATTAAATAATACACCAAAACCTAAGGCATCATTTTTTTTTGTCTTTAAAGAATATTTGGTGTCGCCAGCAAATGAAAAAGTTGAATAGGAAACCGGAACGGTTTGCCATTGACTTCTATATATACCACTTACTCTTTGGTCGCCATCAAAAAAACCTGTAAACGCAGGGTTAGCGTTTAGTAAGGAACCGTTATATTGAGAGAAGTGGATGTCTTGAGAAAAAACAAAAAAAGAAAGAAGTAATAAGCAAAACGTTAGTGCTAATTTAAATGAACTTGTTTTTATGTTTCTGTTTAACTTCAAACTACCTTACTAACGTTACATTTCCTTTTTTAAATATTTCTTCGCTATCTTCTTTACACTTCATCTTAGCATAGTAACCAAATACTCCTGGGTCGGCTAATTTTCCTTTATAGGTACCGTCCCAGCCTTGAGTAATATCTGTTGTTTCATATATCAATTGTCCCCATCGATTATACACAGCAAAATAAAAAATAGCAAACTGTGGGCCTCGTACTTTAAACACATCATTAAAACCATCTCCGTTAGGCGTAAATGTATTAGGTATATATACCTCGGGATTTGCTTCTACCTGAATTGTTTGTGCCGATAATGTATCAGCACAACCTATAGAGTTAGGTATAGTTGTAATTAAATTTATTATATAACTACCACCTTGTGTATAGTTGTGTATTGGGTTTTGATTTGTTGAGCTTTGTCCATCACCAAAATTCCAACTCCAAGTTGGTGTTGTACCAGCTGGTGATTGCACGTTAGCAGAAAAAGCCACAATATTTTCTGAGCAGGCTTGCGGTGTGTATGTGAAAGAACTTTTAAATAGATCACTTATTGCTACAGTTGTTTTAACTGTATCATTACATAGCGGCTTGTCCGAAACGTACGCAACTAAAGTAACAGAATAAATTCCTATACCTGGATAAGAATATGAGGGTGAAACAACATGAGACGTATCAGCTAGAGTGGTCGGGTCGCCAAAATACCAATTAAACCCTAAGTTGTTTCCGGTACTATTATTTACAAACGATACATTATTACTGGCGCATATTGCTTGTGGTGCCTGAGCCGCAGCCACAACATAAGACGGGCATGGTTTTACAATTAATTGAAAGTCGCGTTTTGTTTCAGATATTAAAACACCGTGCCTATACTCTTTTACTTTTACACCTATTACAAAATATCCTTGCAAATTAGGTGTTGCAGTTACCAAGCCTGTACTTGAATTTACTTGCATAGGCACACCACCAAGCATGTCGTTAGTGCTATATGGAGCTTTCCATGTTATAAAAGGAAATGGCGGGTTTACAGGCAAGTTAGGACAAAGTGTGTAAGAGTTGGGGCATGCAGTGCTTAAGTTCGGCGTATAATTTCCTATAACCGGACACTGTCCATTCAATCCATCAAAGGGTTGAAATAATTCATAAACTAAAGAATCTCCGTCATAATCAATAGCTGAATGATCAAATATCCAAGGCTTATCGGCACAGATAAATGGTGGTGGCCATTTTTTAAATACCGGGTTACTGTTTGATACAACAACTTCTGGTCCTGGAATAAACGCATAATACGTTGCCCCCGTACAAGTAGGATTAATAATATTTAAAATAAACTGATTACGACAACAACGTTGGTAGGATAGTTGATAACCTCCGGTTAATGGAGGTAAATTGACAGTGTCGATATACGTTGTAACCTCATAACAAAAATCCACTGGCGGTATCATGCAGGGGTCGTTTATTTCGGGTGGCAATGTATCTAAACCTAAAAAAGGCATATTCAATACATACAACAATTGATTATTACTATTAAAAATTCCAACTGTAGCCGGCGAATCAAAAGGTGGCACACCTACCCAACAGTCTCTATAAACTGTTAAACGAATTTCGTAGTCATTGGAACCTAAATGTTTATAATTCATTTCCCCTCCAACAATATGCGTTGCTTTTACAGCAAACGACATCAAAACGAAACCTACAAGTAAAAAAAAGTTTCTCAATTGATTAATCATTAGAGTTAAATTAGAATTGAAATAAATTTAATAAAAAAACCCCGATTGTTTTAATCGGGGTTTAAAATCTATATAGATAAAATTATCTTAAAGTTCCATTTCTATCAGCTTCTTTATTTTGTTTTCTGATTTGTAGAGTCCAATACACTAACAAACTGAAAATGATAATCCATAAAATAATGTTTGGACCATGTCCTAAAGCTTTAATGCCTTTAAAAAGAAATTGGAAAAAATCTCCTAATCCATAAAAAACATCAGTCATTGTTACCATTAAAGAAGTCATATTAATCTTATTTTGTATGTTTACAGTACAAAAATATAATTTTTTCTAAACTAAAGCACAATTTTATACATAAAATGTTTGTTGGCCCCTTAAAAAGTAATTCGCAGTTTTCTTTAGTGTTCTTGTCGGTGCTATGCATAGGCTTCTCTATCATCTCTATGACTTTAATCAACTCTCAAGAAAGTAGAATTATCTGTCCGGAAAATATCTTATATCATGTGTTTTTTCAGAACCCAACTTCTAGTTGGCTTCAATATTTATTGTCTTTTTTAACTGTTTTTAGTGGTGCGTTTTTAGTTAATTTTTTATCAATTAATCAAGAAATCAGCTCGAAAAACAACTTTTTGCCTGCTTTTTTATACATTTTATTGTGTTTTTCGTCAAAATCAGTTTTTTCTTTGGAGCCTATTTTATTAGCAAATGTTTTTGTTTTATTATCCATATATTTTCTTTTGAATAGTTACCGTCAAGAAATTGCCTTGTCGGAATTTTTTAAAGCAGGGTTATTTATGGCCCTGGCCTCATTTTTTTATATTGATTACATTTATTTGTTTCCCCTATGTGTAATTGCCCTTTTAATTTTACGCCCTTTTAACTGGCGCGAATGGAGTATTATGTTAATAGGTTTACTAACTCCTTTATATCTGTTTTTAGCAATTAGTTATCTTACAAATAATCATATGCAAGATGAGCTAACATTTATGCTTCACTCTATTTCTAATCCAAAAAAACCAATCATTTCGGAGTATTATTTAGCGTTGTTATTTGTTCTTTTTCTATTAGTTGGATTTTCTTTGTTTAACTACCTAAATAAGGGATTCGGAACAAAGATTAAAACACAAAAAACCAAATATATTTTAATCTGGATGTTGGGTCTATCTGTTTGGATAACCTTATTTGGGTCTTCAGCAGAAAGCTTGTTGCTGCCTTGTTCCATTCCGGTTAGTTTAATTGTGGGCGATTATTTATCGGAAATTAAACAACTAAAAATTGCCAATACTTTACTAATACTATTTATTGGAGGTTTTACACTAGTATTCCTTCATTTATTGGGCGTATACTAAGAAAGTAGAATAGCATTTTGTCAACTCTACAAAAGCAAAAAACCCTCTATTTCAACTCCGCTCATTCTGACAGTTCTCCTATTTTAACCATTTTATATACCATAAATATGGTATGGATAACCATGTCAATATTATCTAACTTTATCCTCAATATGGCTACTTTAGATACTCTTAAATTAGGACAAAGCGCAAAAATTCAGGAATTTAAAGATGATTTTTTATCTCTTAAATTAATTGAAATGGGCTGTTTACCTGGCGAAACAGTAAAGTTGTCTAATATTGCCCCTATGGGCGATCCTATTGCTATTGAGGTTTCGGGCTATTTATTGAGTTTACGTAAAAGAGAAGCCTCAACCGTTGTGGTAACAACTATTCAGTAATTTTGCTTTGGGTTCTTCAAATTCTCATATTTCTATTGCCTTGGTTGGTAATCCTAACAGCGGAAAATCAACTTTATTTAACTCCTTAACCGGACTTCATCAAAAAACGGGTAATTATGCAGGTGTTACTGTTGATAAGCATTACGGAACGTATCAATTTGATCAATCTAAATTTGAAGTAACCGATTTGCCCGGCACATATAGCTTATTTCCAAAATCAATAGATGAAGAAGTGGCTTGCAAAGCTTTGCTAAGCGATGTCGAAAAAATTGATGTCGTTGTTATAGTAGTTGATGCTTCAAATCTTAAAAGACATTTGTTACTGGCAACTCAGGTTATTGATTTAAAAATGCCTTGTGTTTTAGCTTTAAACATGATTGATGAGGCTGAAAAAAACAACATAACAATTTATACTAAAGAATTAGAACAAGTTCTAGGTTTAAAAGTAATAGCCGTTAACTCTCGTGATAAAAAGGGAATTACAGATTTACAAGAAGCCATTTGTAATGCAACACCTTCTGATTCGGTGTTTTTTAATTTCGAAAAACAAAAAGAATTACTCCCTAATAGTAATACCTATAAAGATGTTATTCTATCACAATTTAACGAAACCTCTTCAAGTTCAAAAAGCATAAAAGAGTTTGAATTAGCAGATAATCTTTCTCGTTTCTCGAAATTGAATTACATCGCTGCAAAGTGTATTAAGCAACCTCAACAATTGCATAAAAATATTACTCAAAAACTTGATGCTGTTTTCATGCATAAATACTTGGGTTTCTTGTTTTTCTTGGCAGTACTTTTTGTGATTTTTCAATTCATTTTTTATGTGGCTGAATATCCTATGACATGGATAGAGGAAAGTTTTGCCTACCTCATAAATATAACGTCGAGCAGCTTACCTCCAGGAAAATTAACAGACTTATTTGTGAATGGTGTTTTAGCCGGAATTAGTGGTATTGTTGTGTTTGTGCCTCAAATTGCTTTATTATTTTTCTTTATAGCCATACTAGAAGATACAGGATACATGGCCAGAGCCAGTTTTATCTTAGATAAGTTGATGTGTCGGTTCGGTTTAAATGGTAAATCAGTTATTCCAATGATAAGTAGCGTGGCTTGTGCTGTGCCTTCTATCATGAGTACTCGTACTATTATGAATTGGAAAGATCGTGTTATTACTATTTTGGTAACACCCCTTATTTCTTGTTCTGCCAGATTGCCGGTTTATACCCTATTAATAGGCATGATGTTTTCGGGCAAACAAATGTTGGGGATTTTTAACATACAAGGCATTGTTTTAATGGGATTGTACTTGTTGGGTTTCGCATCTGCGCTGATTGCGGCTGTTATTTTAAAATATTTTTTAAAATCAAAAGAGAAAAGCTATTTTATTATGGAGTTACCTGTTTACCGTAAACCACAATGGCAAACCGTTGGTATATTAGTTTTAGATAAAGTAAAAGTGTTTTTATTTGATGCAGGTAAAGTAATTTTAGCTATATCAATTGTGTTATGGTTTTTAACAAGTCATGCTCCCGGAAACGCATTTGATGAAATAGAAAAAGGAAAAGAATATTATAGTGCTGAAGAAATTAATGCCCAAAAACTGGAAGCATCCTATGCGGGAGTTTTAGGTAAAAAAATGGAACCGGTTATCAAACCCTTAGGCTTTGATTGGAAAATTGGTATTGCTTTAATTACGTCCTTTGCAGCACGCGAAGTGTTTGTAGGAACAATGGCTACTATATACAGCACGGGCGATGCTGAAAACACTGAAACCCTCAGAGAAAAATTGACTCAACAAAAAAAATTCGGAACACAGGAGCCTGTATACACTAATGCAGTATGTTGGTCGCTGTTATTGTTTTACGTGTTTGCCATGCAATGTATGAGCACATTAGCTACAACATACCGAGAAACTAAACATTGGAAGTGGCCATTTATCCAACTAACATTTATGAGTGGTTTAGCTTATTTCTCTTCGC
>Ga0066410_1000478_pt1 | contig 10952 bp, 14 predicted proteins | sample LakWasMet14_LOW5_2_FD_59497 | JGI IMG/M metagenome (GOLD analysis project Ga0066410, IMG submission 59497) | Freshwater sediment methanotrophic microbial communities from Lake Washington under simulated oxygen tension - Sediment Metagenome 14_LOW5 | ecosystem: Environmental > Aquatic >...
AATAGTTGTGCTTGAAAAAAATCTTTTTCGTATTATTTACAAAAAGTATGAAACAGAGTATGGAACTACTTTTTTGGGTAAGGCTTTTTTAACGTCTGCTCAAACAAAAAAGATTCCCATATATGAGCATCAAGAGATAAAAGAATCATCTATTTATAAGTTTTATTTAAAATCAAGAATAGTAAGGGTAATTTTAGTGTTTCTAGTTTTGATTTCATTCATTGTATATTCATTTTATACAAATAAACTGTAATTCTAATTTTACTGTTTTCATTCGCCACTTCGGAATTAATAATCCTTAAGTCTACTTTCATTTAATATTATTTACTTTTAAAATAATTGTTAAAATAAATTGCAGGTATTTAAATAAATAATAACTTTGTATCACAAAGTGCTTTTACATGAATACAGAAAACACACAACACCTCGAAGCGATACAAGATATTCGCAACATGATGAAAAAATCAACCCGTTTTTTATCACTTAGTGGTTTGTCGGGTGTTTTTGCAGGTATTTATGCATTGGTAGGCGCTTATCTCGCACAAATTTTATTAGATAAATTTTTGTTATCCTATTTAGAAGATTTTCAGGCAGGCAATTTTTTTGGTAATCAGGATAAAGTGTTTGATTTGTATTTCGATTTTATTGCCTTGGCAGTTGTTATATTAGCTTTATCAATCATAACAGCGTATGTTTTATCTTACAAAAAAGCACGTCGTCAAGGGCAAACCTTATTTGATCATACAGCTATTAGAGTTTTAATTAACTTATTAATTCCGTTAATTGCTGGTGGTGTGTTTTGTGTGGCATTAATTTATCAGGGAGTTATAGCGTATGTAGCTCCGGTAATGTTATTGTTTTACGGTTTAGCATTAATTAATGCCAGTAAATATACTTACGATGATATTAGGTATTTAGGCTTATGTGAAGTTGTTTTAGGGTTAATTAATGCATTCAATTTGGGCAATGGATTAATTTATTGGTCGCTTGGCTTTGGGGTACTGCATATTGTATATGGCGCTGCTATGTGGTACAAGTATGATAGAAAACAAATTACTACCGAAGGATAAATGAGGTTGATGCATTTTTTGTGTTAATTATCTTTTATTATTAATCAAAAATATAGAATTGAAGAGTTATATACATAATTTAAATAAAGCTTTCGAAAACCGCATACGTTTGGGTATTATGAGCGTATTGATGGTTAACGATAGTGTTGACTTTAGTACGATGAAAGAAACTCTTCAGCTAACAGATGGTAATTTGGCGAGTCATATCACCGCTCTTGAAAAAGAAGGATACATTCATGTAAAAAAAGAATTTGTAGGTAAAAAGCCTTTAACAACTTATTCGGTTACTAAAGTAGGAATGAAAGCTTTTAATGATCACTTAGACGCACTTGAAAAATTATTAAAAGGTAGATAGTATATTTTTTTGCATTTAAACTTTGAAAAGCAAAGTACTTTTTAAAGTGCTAATGAGATTATATAACAATTAAAATAAATAATATCTGGATATGAAAACAATAAATCAAAAAAGTAAAACCATTTTCGATTATGTGATTTGGTTACACATGAAAACCTCCTCTTGGGTAGCAGGAATGATAGGTCCCATGGTATTTGATTACGGTACAAATGATAAAAATTGGGATATAACAACTAAGCAATTGCATGAATTTCCTAGTGGTACTCTGGGAAAAGCATTAGCTGATTTTTTGACAGAGCATGATGTTGAGTTGTTGAAAGGAGCAGAATATCATGATATACAGCATGTTTTACTGGGGTATTCAGTAAGCTTTAAAGATGAAGTTGCACTTCAGTTTTTTCTTCATGGAAATGGTAAAAAATCATTCGCCTCTATAAGTACAAGAATTGGAGCTTGGTTTTTATTACCTACACAATGGAAGTACTTAAAAGCTGCTTACGAAAGAGGAAAATGTAGTAAGGATATTACAAAATTAAATTATAAAGCTTTATTGTATAATGATGTGACGCAAATAAGAGCTTTATTGTTTAATTCATAAATGCACTTTCAATAAATTTCTATGATAGTTCAGAGAAGTATATCCGAAAATCTATAACGTATTTAAGATACAATAAAAACAAATTTTAATCAATCAAACCATGAAAACAAATGATTATTTATTGCTTACAGCCACAGGTGCTTACAGCTTTTTATTTTACGACCAAAATCTTGGTATTAATCTGTTTTTGTTTAATCTGATATTTTTAGCAGCGTTGCTTATCAGAAACAGAGATTTATTTAAGTCAAAAAAATGGTGGTGGTCGGCAGGCATGTGTTTAATAAGTTCTGCCTGTGTATTTATTCATTCAAGTGGTTTAAGTATTGTTGCTAATATATTTAGCTTAGTTTTATTAGCCGGCATTTCATTTAATACAGCTACTTCAAGTTTATTTGCTTTTATTTTTAGTGGTTTATCATTAGCAACAAGTATTGTGTATATGGTAATAGATGCCATTCGTCGAACACAAACCAAAGAAGAGGTTAATGAACCCGCAAAAGGCTATAAGATTTTTGCAGGCTTAATAGTTTTGTTTTTAACAGTTTTGTTTTTTGTAATGTATAAATCGGCCAACCCTTTATTTGCCGAAAATACCAAATGGATCAATCTCGATTTTTTAAGTTTTAGTTGGATTGCGTTTACTATTGGTGGTTTTATTTTGGTGTATGGATTGTTTTACCATAAAACAATTCATGCGGTTGAAAGCTGGGAAAATAATTTAGATATTAATAATAAGCAAGCAAATACGACCTCTAATATAAAACAATACGAAGCCGAACGATTTGCAGGTATGTTGTTGTTTGTAATGCTGAACATTATGTTGTTGGTTTTAAATATAGGCGATATCAATACACTTTATTTCTTAGGTAGCTTGCCACAAGGTATTACTCATTCTGATTTTGTGCATAATGGAGTAGGGGTAATCATTTTTTCAATTATTGTAGCCACAGCTTTAATTATGTATTTGTTTCGTGAAGAATTTAATAATGTTAAGTATAATACATTGTTTAAAGCATTGGCTTATGCCTGGATTATTCAAAACATGATTATGTTATCATCTACAGCAGTTCGAAATCAAATGTACATTCATACGTATGATTTTACATATAAACGCATTGGGGTTTACGTCTGGTTATTGTTAGCAGTAATAGGGTTAATCATTATGTTTTTAAAATTAAAACAAGAACGTTCTAATTGGTATTTAATAAAAAACAATGTAGCTGTTTGGTTTTCGGTATTAGTTATGAGTGCTTGTTTTAATTGGGATAAAATAATTACCAGTTATAATTTGCAAAATAAGCCATTGAGTTTAGTTGATTTTTCGTATTTATTTTCTTTGTCAGAGGCAAATATCCCTCAGCTTATTACTTTGAGTAATACTTCTGAGTTTAAGGCGTTTCGTTTAAAAGAAAAAACATTACGACTTGAATATTACCGAGAGCAACAAAGAGTTTACAGAGATAGAACTCGTTCTACATTTAAATTGAATTTTTTGCAAAATCAATTAGCTAGGTACAATCAGTTTTACTCAACAGATAAATCTTATAATGAGATGTTAAGTGATAAAATCATTAATTATTTAAACGAATACGAAAGTGATTGGCGAAGTTATGATATGAGAGATAGAGAAATTATTAATAGTATAATTAATAGAAAATAGCAATATGACTTTGTTGTTTTTAGAATCATCTTCAGATAATTCAGATGATTGGATTATCTTAGTTATGTTGGCGCAATTTTTTGTTGGAATTGTTCAATTACTTGGCGCTGTTTTTAGAACATTCTTTTCTTTGATAGAAGGGAAGTCTTTAAAATTATTGGGTTACTATTGGATAATAGTTGCCTTATATTTTGTGATTTTATACGTATTCACACTGTATTTTTCTAAGGCATTATTTTATTGGGTTCCATTAGCATGGCTTATTGCAATATGGTATAATATTAGAATTGTGTTTAATAAAAAATCCTACTTAAAATGAAAATAACACCTAATAGAACTTTAATTCTGTTTGCTGCTTTATCTGTTTCATTAGTAGTAATTCGAATTGTTAAAACAGAACAGTTGAGCTTTTTATTTATGTATTGGAATTTGTTTTTAGCCTTTATTCCTTATTGGTTGAGTTCGCAGTTGTTTAAACAGCAGCTAGAAAATAAATTTAGACTAATTGTCATTGGAATTTTATGGTTATTGTTTTTACCAAATGCTCCTTATATGATTACCGATTTATTCCATCTACATCAACGAAATTATTTACCGATATGGTACGATTTAGTTTTAATTTTATCATTTGTAATTACGGGCTTATATTTATTTTACTTATCAGTTCATCACTTGGTAGCTTATCTTAAATTATATTTTCCGAAGTTTAATGAGTTTGTTTATTTACCAATTTTATTTTTGTTAGTAAGCTATGGAGTTTACATAGGTAGATTTTTAAGAGTAAATAGTTGGGATATTATAAATCCCATTCAATTAGCTGCAACTTGTATTAAACCTTTATTGCATCTATCTGTATTTAAAGATGTAGTTTGTTTCACTTTTATATTTTCTGTATTTTTAGGACTCATGTATTTAGTGTTTAACCCACTTTTAAAAGAAAATAATAGTGCCAAGCTTTAAACAATCTTTGTCGTTTGCCGCAAATGGCATTAAAGTGTTTTGGGAAGAAAAACACATGAAAATACATAGCATCATGGCATTTTTAGTAATCGTATCGGGTTTGTTTTTTCGGATTACGTTAACTGAATGGCTCATTTGTATTATTTTGATAGCATTGGTGTTGAGTTTAGAAATCATTAATACAGCCATTGAAAATCTCGTTAATTTGGTTTCTCCTGATTATCATCCGCTGGCCGGTAAAGTAAAAGATTTAGCAGCAGGAGCAGTTTTGGTTGCAGCTATTGCAGCTTTTGTTTGCGGAAGCTTGATTTTTGGAAAATATATTATAGCTTTGTTCTGATGATTATTTGAAAATCAGATACAAAAAAGCTATTTAAAGAATTTAAATATGAGCAAATTTCCAGAAACAGAACTAATTCTTACCGCTGATAAGCGTGTATATCATATCAATTTAAAAGCCGAAGATATTGCTGATGACGTTATTGTAGTTGGCGATCAACATCGTGTTGCGCAAATTTCAAAATTCTTCAGCAAAATTGAGTTTAAAACTGAGCACCGTGAGTTTGTAACCCATACCGGTATTTTTAACGGAAAACGTGTTACAGTTTTATCAACAGGTATTGGTACAGATAATATTGATATTGTGATGAATGAGCTGGACGCAGCAGTTAACATTAATCCCGAAACAAGAGAGTTAAATCCAACACATCGTCAGCTTAATGTAGTGCGTTTAGGCACAAGCGGTGCTTTACAAGGCGATATTCCGGTAAATGGTATTGTGGTTAGTTCTCACGGTTTGGGTTTAGATGGTTTATTAAACTTTTATGATGGCTGGGAAAATGTGTGTGAGAATAACATAAGCGAAGCTTTTATAAAACACACAGGCTGGTTGCCTAATTTACCTTATCCGTATTGTGTTAAATCGTCAGATGAGTTAATTGCTAAATTTCAGCAAGGTACTCATATTGGTATTACAGCTACTGCGCCTGGTTTTTATGGTCCGCAAGGCCGACAAATCCGTTTAAAAGCAGCTATGGCTAATTTAAATGACATGTTAACTGATTTTAGATTAGGCGAACACCGTATTACCAATTTCGAAATGGAAACATCTGCGTTATACGGTTTAGGAAAGTTATTAAACCATAATTGTTTAACAGCTTGTGTAATCATCGCAAACCGAGTACGTAAGGAGTTTACAAGCGATTACAAGAAATCTGTAGAGATATTAATAGAGGAAAGTTTACAACGATTAACATCATAATTGTTAAAAAAAACAAATCTCATGTTAAAAATGGCTCCTAATCGGGGCTATTTTTGTTATGTAATGAAACGTATTTGGTTTTTATCAGTTAAAATAGAAATCAACCGCCTCATTAAGCTTTAAAAAAAGCCATTAACAGTTATGAGAGCTAAAAAAAATGAAATGAACCTAAAAGAAGTAATTGCTCTAATTACTTTATTAGACGATCCGGACGACGGAATTTATTCTGAAGTAAAGAATAGGTTTATTATTCTTGGTCCTCCTGCTATTCCTCATCTCGAAACGGCTTGGGAAAATAGCTTTGATGCGTTAATGCAAAAACGCATTGAAGGTATTATTCATACCATTCAATTTAAAGCTCTTCAAAACGCACTTAAAAACTGGGCAGAAAACGAACAAGACGATTTATTTAAAGGTTGTTGCATTATCGCCCGCTATCAATACCCCGATTTAGACGAAAATAAACTACGTAAACAACTTGCTCAAATAAAACAAGATGTTTGGTTAGAGTTACACGATGATTTATCTGCACTTGAAAAAGTAAAAATCATTAATCATATTTTATTTGAAGTTCATCAGTTTGGCGGAAATATTACAAACTATCACGCACCTCAAAACTCCTTTTTAAATGTAGTTTTAGAAACTAAAAAAGGAAATCCGGTAATGTTAAGTGTTATATATGCTTTAATTTGTAAAGAACTTAACATACCAATTTACGGAGTTAATTTACCACAGCACTTTGTGTTAGCTTACGTAAATGATTTTGCTAATTTATTCGATCCATCAAACAAAACTTTATCTGATAATATTTTGTTTTATGTTAATCCGTTTAGTAAAGGTTTAATATTTAACCAAGGAGATATTGATAGTTTTATTAAACAATTAAAAATTGAGCCTGAAACAAAATACTATTTGCCTTGTTCTAACTTAGATATTATTAAACGTATCTTAAATAATTTGGTTTATTCGTTTGATAAAATGGGTTATGCCGAAAAGGTTCAGGAGTTAAAAGATTTAGAGAGTCAATTATAAACGTTTTACTTTTTGATTAATTACACAACAAGAGTTTATGGTTTACCGTAAGCTCTTTTTTTATTAAGAATTAGTAGTTTTACAGAAAATATTATTCAAATTAATACATGCGTTTTTTAGTTCGTCCACCAAAATTACTTCGTAGTTTATACTCAAAAGCAATATGGCGTATGAGTAAGGATGAGCCATGTATTTATTTAACGTTTGATGATGGCCCAATTCCGGAACTAACACCTTGGGTATTGGATATATTAAAACAGTATCAAGTAAAAGCTACCTTTTTTTGTGTTGGAGAAAACATAACAAAGCATCCCGAGATATTTGAACGTGTTATAAAAGAAGGGCATCAGTTAGGTAATCACACCTACAATCATTTAAAAGGATGGAAAACTACTAATGATGTGTATTTTGATAATGTTAAAAAGTGTCAAGAGTTAACAAAAACTAATTTGTTTAGACCGCCGTACGGTAGGATTAAAAAAACGCAGTACAAACAGTTGGCTGTCGATTATAAAATTGTTTTTTGGGATGTATTAACTCATGATTACGACAAACTGCTTAATCCGGAAAAATGTTTGGAGAATAGCATTAAATATACACGTAACGGAAGCATCGTTGTTTTTCATGATAATGTTAAAGCCACTCATAATATAAAACATGCCCTTCCTCTATACATCGAATATTTTTTGAAATTAAATTATAAATTTGCTACATTGTGACCTTTAATATAACAATGAAAGCATTATATACATCCATTATAATTGTAGTATCTCTGATTTTGTTTTCGTGCAAAACAGGAACCACATCAGCCGAAAAAACCGAATCGTTTAAGGTTTGGGGTAACTGCGAAAAATGTAAAAAAACAATAGAAGATGCCAGCACAATGGATGGCGTTTTAGAAAAAAACTGGAGTCCGGAATCAACTTTAATGACAGTAAAGTTTGATACCACTAAAGTAAGCTTAGATGAAATAGAGAGAGCAATTGCAAAAGCAGGATATGATAATGATAAATACTATGGCGATGATTATGCTTATGGAAAATTAGAATCTTGCTGCCAATACGAGCGTAAACCATTCGAATTAAAATAAAATCTTTTTAAATTATTTTGTAACTTCATGGAGTATGAACTCTATGAAGTTTTTTATTTTAAGTTTACTTAGTTTGTTATTAATCAATTGCTCTCACCAAAAAGTGAATCAAACTAGTAATGAGCGCTTATATAAAAAAGATAATAACGAACTGGTTTCTCAATATGTTATTTATCACGTTAATGATACAATAAGCCAATTATTTTATAAGCTGTCGAATGAAAATGTGATGTACAAAAAAACAGATACATCGGAAGCATTTTATAGTGATGTGAAAATATTATTAAAGATTAGTACCGAAGATAATCTAGCAAAAACACATGATACAGCATCGGCTGTTATTAGAGATAAGCAAAGTGATGTGAAGATTAAAAACTTCACGGGGTCGTTATACATTAAATTAAACAGTGGACTAAAGTATAATATAGAAGTAGAAGTATTTGATGCGAATAAGAAAAAACATTACTCAAGTAGTGTTTACGCTGATAAAACAAGCAAAGAGTTACGCCAGAATTTTTTATTAACGAACTGGCAGGGCGAAATATATTTCGATTCGTATTTTAAACCCGAAGACGTGGTGTATATTAAATCTGACAGAAATAAAGAACCACTATTTACGGTTGATTATTTTAATCCGTCTTTTAATATGCCGTTCCCACCTTTTTCTGTTTCACAAATGCCTCATTATAGTTATAAACCGGATTACTCTCAAAATCTTTATTCTAAAAATAATCAGTTCGAATTAAGCTTGCCTAAGTCAGGCTTCGTACATTTAAAAACAAATGAGCAAACAAAAGATGGGGTTACATTTTTTGTTTATGAAACTACGTTTCCTAAAATAAAAAATGCTGAGCAAATGATTTTGGCTACTCGCTATATTATGGCAAAAAAAGAGTTTGATAATTGCATGGATGCAGCTGATAAAAAAGCAGCAATCGATCAATTTTGGTTGGATGTTGCCGGAAGTAATGAACGAGCCAAAGAACTGATAAGAAAATATTACGGTAGAGTGCAAGAGGCCAATCGTTTGTTCACCAGTTATCAGGAGGGTTGGAAAACAGACAGAGGAATGTTGTATGTAGTATTTGGAGCACCAAATAGAGTTACAAAACGTAAAAACGGAGAGGTATGGACTTACGGCGAAATGGGTAATCCTAACTCCATTGTTTTTTCTTTCATTAAAGTTATCAATCCATTTACTGATAATGATTTTTATTTAGAAAGAAATGAGTTGTTTAAAATGCCTTGGTACCAAGCTGTTGATATGTGGCGCCAAGGAAGAATTTATTTAGATAATTAATTTTATAAATTAATTATCTAATTTAATGCATACATCCGATATAAATATCAGCTTTTATTTTGAATGTTTTTTTCTCGGTTTTTTGTAAAGCGACTAAGGAGCTGTCTGCACTTTTTTCGTTTTCGTAAATTCCTGTAACTAATGCCATCGTTTTTAAACTGGCTTGTTTTTGGTAAAAGTTCAAATACTCTATACTTAAATCTTCTGAAGGGAAACGTCTGGGAAAATAATTACCTGCGTATATCTCATCATCGGCATTATCCGGTAAGGCAATTAAATTTTTAGAGGTATTATAAAAACGTCCCATGGTATCAATAGGCAGTTTAAATTTTCTATTAAGAGAAAACATTTTTTTGTGAAGAGCAAAGTAATTTAGCGATGTATCTGCTACTATAACAAAATAAGTAGCCATATCATCATTACTCATTTCTTCTGTTTCTCTATTAACACTATCGAGTTGGGGTAGTAAATGGTTGCTTGCACTTATATTAATAGTGTCAGCTTTTGTTTCAATTTTACCTGTAGGAGTTACGCCACATGCCGTTAGTATAATAACAAATGCAATGTATATTGAGGTGAATTTATGCATATAAGCACATGTTTTTATACATTGATATATTCGATAACTTGTGACTACGTTATAATATTTTACTCAACCTTATCGGTTTCGAGTACACGAAGCTTCACTGATTCTACAGTTTGTTTTTTACGTTGTAAAATGACAAACTCATATCCACCGTATTGGCGTTTTTCGTTCACACCAGGTATTCGTCCCCACAAAAAGTTTATTAAACCAGATACGGTTTCGTATTTAGGATTTTCGGGTAAAGCCATTGGTAGAGATTCGTTTACATCACCAATACTACTGTGGGCATTAACAATAAATTCAGTTTCGCTTTTCTTTTCTACAATTGGTTTTTCCTCATCATGCTCATCTTGTATTTCGCCAACCAATTCTTCAATAATATCTTCCATGGTAACAATACCCGCTGTTGCGCCAAACTCGTTGGTAACAATGGCAATTTGCATGTGTAGTTTCTGGAAATCGCGCAACAAATCATTTACCTTCATGTTTTCTGGTATAAAATGTGCCGGACGCATAATGTCTTTTATAGTTTTGAATTTATTTTCAATAACAACTTTTAATAAATCTTTTGAGTGAACTATACCAATCACATTATCAATATCGCCTAAATATACTGGTAAACGCGAGTACCCTTCATCTATAACTTGTTTAATTAAATCATTACGACCAAGCTCCACATCTAAGGCTATTACTCGGTTTTGAGGAACCATAATTTGTTTTACCAAACGATCGTCAAAATCAAAAACGTTTTGTATCAATTCGTTTTCACTTGGTTTAATAGCGCCGCCTTCTTCACTTTCAGTTAAAATCATTCTTAGTTCTTCCTCAGTATGCACTTCCTCTTCGCCAACTCTTTTTATACCAAGCATTCGTAAAAATAAATTAGACGATTGATTTAATAACCAAATAAACGGACTGAAAATGAAATAGAATATTCGCATTGGCCACGAAATGAATAAGGTGGTTTCGAGCGGATATTTAATGCCGAACATTTTAGGAACTTGCTCGCCCAATGTTACATGAAAAAATGTTAGTAAAGT
>Ga0066410_1000486_pt1 | contig 10835 bp, 5 predicted proteins | sample LakWasMet14_LOW5_2_FD_59497 | JGI IMG/M metagenome (GOLD analysis project Ga0066410, IMG submission 59497) | Freshwater sediment methanotrophic microbial communities from Lake Washington under simulated oxygen tension - Sediment Metagenome 14_LOW5 | ecosystem: Environmental > Aquatic > Freshwater...
CTGGAAAGTGACAGGTAGCGATGGCTCTTGGATAAATTTATTTAAAGAAAAAGGAATTAACATAAATCCATTTTGTCCTTCTAATTGTGCCTACAAAGTTAAGTGGCCTGATGGATTAGTTAACCAGATAGAAGGTAAAGCAATTAAAAATGCCGTATTTACCTGCAACAATTTAACCAGAAAAGGGGAAGCTGTTCTTACAAAATTTGGTATTGAGGGTAGTGGTGTATATCCACTGAGTCCTGAAATTAGGAAGCGGTTAATTGAAAACAATACAGCAATTATCTTTGTTGATTTTAAACCTGGATTTTCGGCGGATGAAATTAAACAACGCTATTATAGTAGCGGCAAAATATCTATTAAAGATTTCCTTGAAAAGAAATTGAATTTGAGTTCAACACAGGTTACTTTAATTAAATATTTCACAAGCAAAGAAGAGTATCATTCCATTGATGTTTTAATCCAACACATCAAGTCTTTCAAAATTGAGATTACTGATTTTGGGCCAATAGACGACGCTATTTCAACGGTTGGAGGTGTTGATTTAAACGAAGTAAACTCAAAACTCGAACTAAACAAACTACCAAACCATTATTGTATAGGGGAAATGCTCGATTGGGATGCCCCTACCGGTGGCTATTTACTACAAGCTTGTTTTAGTATGGGTAATTTTTTGGCCGACAAGATAAATAGTAGGGATTAGTATCCCCCTTTGGAGGGGGCAGAGGGAGGAATTTTTTAAGATAAAATTTCAAACAGAAATAATATCTTTACGTTTTAAATTATTGATTTTGCAAAACATTAAAGAATATTTCAACGCCATAGCTTCTAAGAGAAAAAGCAGAGGACTTTCTAATTATTATTGGAAAGAGATTACCAATTATTGTAACTACTTTTCTCATGAAGATAGTTCGGTTTTAGAAATTGGTTGTGGTAGTGGTGATTTGCTAGCGGGCATTGCCGGCAGTAAAAAAACAGGTATTGATTTTAGCGAAAAACAAATAGAGTGGGCTAAAGAAAAGCACGGCAATAAAGGCATTGAGTTTTTAGTAATGGATGCTAACAACATCACACTTACCGGAAAATATGATTTCATTATCATCAGTAATTTAGTTGGTTTTGTTGAGGACGTACAATGTGTGTTTGAGCAAGCTAAAAAAGTATCGCATGCCAACACAAAAATTATTGTACAGTATTATAACTCTTTATGGGAACCACTTTTAAAGTTCGCCGAAACAATTGGTGTTAAACAAAAAACACCTGTTCAAAACTGGTTAAACTCTAAGGACGTAAATAACTTGTTATTTGTATCGGGTTTTGATGTGTATCGTAACTCCAAGCGTTTTATTTTCCCAATCAACATTCCGTTAATTGCTCCTTTATTAAACCAGTATTTAGCGAAGTTTCCTTTTTTCAGATTCTTTAGTTTAAATACTTACTCGTTTGCCAAGCCTTTACCGATTAATAACGAAGAAGACTATCAAACAAAATATTCAACGACTGTTGTTATTCCGGCTCGTAACGAGAGTGGTAATATCGAAAATGCGATTACACGTTTACCAAAATTTGGGAAACACATCGAAATTATTTTTATTGAAGGAAATAGTACCGATGATACTTGGCAAAAAATTCAGGAAATTCAACAAAAGTATAAAGACACTCACGATATAAAAATTGGTCAGCAAAAAGGAAAAGGAAAAGCCGATGCAGTGCGCGAGGGCTACAAAATTGCAACCGGAGATATCTTAATGATTTTGGACGCTGACTTAACTGTACCACCTGAAGATTTACCAAAATTTTATAATGCCATTGCAAGTAGTAAAGGCGACTTTATTAATGGTACGCGTTTGGTTTACCCTATGGAAAGCGAAGCGATGCGCTTTTTAAATTATTTAGGAAATCATTTCTTTAGTTGGGTATTTACTTGGCTGCTCGATCAGCGCTTTAAAGATACGCTTTGCGGCACTAAAGTGATGTTTAGAGAAGATTACATTAAGCTAACAAAAAACAGAAAATATTTTGGCGAGTTTGATCCGTTTGGCGATTTCGATTTATTATTTGGGGCACACAAGCTTAACTTAAAAATTGTTGAGATTCCTATTAAGTATAGAGATAGAACTTACGGCACAACAAACATCTCTCGTTTTAAACATGGTTTAATTTTATTACGCATGTGCGCTTTTGCAAGCCGTAAATGTAAATTTATTTAAAACGTCCCCCTTTGGAGGGGGCAGGGGGAGATTGATAAACATATTTTATTACTTTAAAATTATAATGGAACGTATTTGGATATATACAATAAGCAAAGCATTAACTAACGAACAACTAGTTGATTTAAAAAATCGTTGCGAGCAATTTGTGAATGGTTGGACAGCTCACGACATCAGCCTTGATGCAACGTTTGAATTATACCAAAATCGTTTATTGATGTTTAAAGTGAACGAAGCTAAGTACAATGCTAGCGGTTGTAGTATTGATAAACAGCTACGTTTTGTAAAAGAATTGGAGCAAGCCTTTTCGGTTGAGTTATTAAATCGTTTGTTAGTTGCTTACGATAACAATGGTAGCGTTGAAGTTGTGTCTTCAGCAAAACTAAAAGAGTTGTTATTGAACAATAGCATATCGGCAGACACTTTGGTATTTGATAACACCATCACACAATCTACCGAATTAGAAACCAAATGGAAACAACCATTAAAAAATACTTGGTTGGCGAAGTATTTAAGTTAACTAATACTGTTCCATATACTCTAAACCACTTTCTTCGTTATCGCAATGAAAGTAGTTTTGTTTTTTAGCTTGTGGCTTAATCACTTTAGCGCCTTTATTTTTTTCGGCAATTAGTTTAGCAATGATGCGAGCACGCTCTTTTTTAATATCTTCTCTCAACTTAGCATCTTCGTCCTTATCAAAATAAATTTGTCCGTCAATAATAGTCGTATTTACTTTTGCATAAACACTTAATGGATTATCTGTCCAAATCACTAAATCTGCTACTTTGCCAACTTTTATACTTCCTACTTTATCATCAATGCGTAACATTTTAGCCGGGTTCAGTGTCACTAATTTTAAAGCTTGTACTTCGGTTAAGCCACCATATTTAATGGCTTTTGCAGCTTCTTGATTTAGTCGACGGCCCATTTCAGCATCATCAGAGTTGATGGCTGTGTTTACACCTACTTTAGTTAATAGGCTGGCATTGTATGGCACAGCATCCATTACTTCTAATTTATAAGCCCACCAATCGGCAAACGTACTGGCATTGGCGCCATGTGCTTTCATTTTATCGGCTACTTTGTAGCCTTCTAAAATATGTGTAAAGGTGTTTACTTTAAACTTCATGCTGTCTGCAACATGCATTAACATGTTTACTTCGCTTTGCACATAACTGTGGCAAGTAATAAAACGTTTGCCATCTAATATTTCAGCAACCGCTTCTAAATCTAAGTCTTTGCGAGGCGATGCAATTTTACCTTTTTCAATTTGTTTAGGAGTTAACTTACCAAAATCTTCCCATTGTTTTTTGTAAGCTTTTGCTCTTGTAAAATAGTCGTAGTACAATTGCTCAACACCCATACGTGTTTGTGGAAAACGTTCTACATCCGGGTTTAATCCATTGGAGTGTTTTACATTTTCGCCTAAAGCAAATTTTATAAAGCCAGGAGCTTTTTCGTATTTAAACTCTTCGGGGCTTTTACCCCAGCGTAATTTAATTAAACAACTTTGTCCGCCAATTGGATTAGCCGAGCCATGCAATAATTGAGCAGTAGTAACACCACCCGATAACTGACGGTAAATATTTATATCTTCAGGGTTAATCACATCGCTCATGCGTACTTCGGCACTACTAGCATCAGCGCCTTCGTTTACACTATATAGTGCTATGTGCGAGTGCTCATCAATAATGCCTGGTGTTAAATGCATTCCTTTAGCATCAATTACTTTTGCAAAGGCTGATTTTTGCGCTTCGATATTTGGAGCAATGCGAACAATTTTTCCATCAACAATATACACGTCGTGGTCTTTTAACATAGAGTCCGCTTCGTTTGTCCAGATGGTAGCATTTTTAATTAAAACAGCGTCATAACGTTTTCTTAGTTTTTGCCATGCTTCTTTTAATGTGCCTTCGCTTTCCGGTAATGGTTCGCCATAGGCAGTAAACGGATAATATATTTTTCCAATATCTAATTTTGGAGTTTGTTTAGGTGTGTTATTTTTTTGTTTAGATGTATCAACTACTGTTATATAATTTAATTTAAAATCAACCCAAGAGCCATCGGCATATTGTCCTTTACCATGAAAGCTTTTATTAGTAGCATCGTAGTTGCCCGATAAACGAACTACTAAAGTTGAATCGTACGGAAAACTTAACGATAGTAAATTATTTTTAAAACTAATATTTGCTTTTGCCTTTAGGCTGTCTTTTAAATTTACTAAGCCGCTGTATTTATCTTGTTCTTTTTTTACATTTAATTTAAATGCATTTGTGCCAAGCGTTAAGGCATAATTACCTGAAATATCAATGTCATTTATATCATTATAAGCATGTTTAACACCATTGCTCCAAGTTTCGTAAATAACGGCTTCTTCATCAAAAATATTTTTTGAGCTAATAAAAAAGTTAGCATACATGCCTTGTTTTAAACTACCTACTTTATCTTGCACACCAATAAAATTAGCAGGAGTATACGTTAAAGCTCTTAAAGCAGTTTTTTCGGATAAACCGTAAGCAATGGCTTTTCTAACATTTTTAAGAAACTGTGATTTGTCTTTTAAATCGGCAGTTGTAATACAAAACTGAACAAAGTTGGCTTCCAATGCCGATAAATTAACAGGAGCCATTTCCCAATGTTTTAATTCTGCTAACGATGCTTGTTCAGCATCAAACGGATCTTCAACATCTAAAGCCTCAGGATAATTAACCGGAATAATGTATTTAGCAAAAGTGTTTTGAATATCATATAAACGTTGGTATTCATTACCGCCACCTTTAATAAGGTATTTTACTTTAAACTCATCGCCAATTTTTTTAGCGCGTAAATCATTGTACTTATCGTTTCCTTCAAATATTGATGGTAACTCTTGCAATTTATTAAATGCCTCTAAGCTAATGTTGTATTCGCGGTTGCTGGCATTACTGTTTTCTGCATACCATTTTGCATCGTAGTATGTTTGGCGTAAAAGTGCTACAGCGCCCATCATAGATGATGGATAATCTTGTGGCGAAGAGCCTTTACGTAACGAATAAAATCCAGCCGCTCTGTCTTTTACAATGCTTTCGTTTTCTTTTTGGTCAGATAAATTAATTAAAGCGCCGCTACCTCTTACGATACCATCTTTACTAAACGTTAACACGGTAGCAAAGCCTTGTTTTCTTAACTCATCTGCCTTTTGCTGATTATGTAAAAATAATTTGTAAGCTTCTTTTTCGCTCTTAATGGCTTGGTTCCAACCATAGGCACCTTTTTGAGGTTCGTCTTTTTGCTCTGTACGTTTTACATCAGGCATGCCGTAATCGCTATATAAATCAATAAATGCCGGATAAATATGTTTGCCTTTTAAATCAGTTACTAAAGCTTCTTTTGGCAATGTCACTTTTTCGCCGGCTTGTATCACTTTTCCATCTTGTATTAATAAGGTAGCATTATTAATGGTTACGTCAGCATCAACATGCAAGGTACAGTTTGTAAATGCATAAATGGTATGTATGTTATTGGGTGCACCATTGTTTGGAAACGTTGTTTGAGCATACGAAAAAACAGATGCCAGTATAAGGAAAGCTATATGAAAATAATTGCGCATAATTCTTAATTGATATTCTAACAAATATAAGATTATGCCTTGGGTATAAAAACCAAATTAAGGCTTTTAATTAAGGATAAATTGTTAATTTTAGCAATTAAAAATTAAAAACACATGGTTACAGGAATGTTACACTCTCACTACTTATTTGTAGTGCTTTTTACATTAATTTATTTAGTTAAAACAATTTTATTGTTAAGCGATAAAGAAGAGCTTTTAGAAAAGTTTAAGCAAAAAACTAAAATTGCCGAAATGATTGTAAGCTTTGGTTTTTTAGCAACTGGAATTTTTTTAATGACTCAAATGCCACAAGTTCCATCTTTAATGTACATTAAAGTAGTTTTAGTATTGGCATCAATTCCTTTAGCGGTTATTGGTTTTAAAAAGAAAAACAAAGTGTTGGCTACCTTATCGTTCTTTTTAATTGTGGTATCGTTTGGTTTAGGTGAGCATATTAAAAAAGCAAAAGCAGGCGATAAAGTTTCTGCAGAGGTGGTTGATGGTAAAGCTATTTATCAAGAAAAATGTGTTTCATGTCATGGAGATAATGGAAAAGCTGGAATATTGCAAGCAAAGGATTTGACAGTAACTCAATTAAATCATACTGACATTGTATCTATTGTTGCTAATGGTAAAAATGCCATGAATCCGTTTAAAGATGTTTTAAACGCTGAACAAATTGATGCTGTTTCAAATTATGTTGAAACGAATTTGAAAGGAAAATAATTATCATGAAACCGGAACCTATTTCTACTGAACAAATTACTCCCGAAGCTATTTTAATTGGTGTTATAAACAAACAACAAAACGAAGAGCTATCAAAAGAGTATTTAGAAGAATTAGCGTTTTTGGCCGAAACATACGGAGTACATGCTAAAAAAGTATTTACTCAAAAATTGGATAGACCTGATAAGGCTACCTTTATTGGTAAAGGTAAATTAAATGATGTGAAGGATTACATCAGAGAAAACAACATTAGTGTTGTTATTTTTGATGATGAACTATCGCCTTCTCAGCAACGTAATTTAGAGAAAGAAATAGGCAAAAAAATTCTCGACAGAACCACACTTATTCTCGAAATATTTTCGCAACGTGCCCAAACGGCTCATGCTAAAACACAAGTTAAACTGGCACAGTATCAATATTTATTGCCACGTTTAACTGGTATGTGGACTCACCTTGAGCGTCAGCGTGGTGGTACAGGCACACGTGGTGGAGCAGGTGAAAAGGAAATTGAAACTGACCGCCGTATAGTGCGCGATAAAATTGCTCAGCTTAAAGAAGATTTAAGAGTAATCGATAAGCAAATGGCTACTCAACGCAAAAATCGTGGTGAGTTTGTGCGTGTTGCTTTAGTGGGTTATACGAATGTTGGTAAATCTACTATCATGAACATGATTAGTAAAAGTGAAGTGTTTGCCGAAAATAAATTATTTGCAACGCTTGATACCACTGTTAGAAAAGTGACTATCGATAATTTATTCTTTTTATTATCTGATACCGTTGGGTTTATTCGTAAACTGCCAACGCAATTAGTAGAAAGCTTTAAAAGTACACTAGACGAAGTTCGTGAGGCCGACGTGCTAATACATGTGGTCGATATTTCTCATCCAAATTTTGAAGATCATATTAATGTTGTACAACAAACCTTAACGGATATTGGTGCCGGCGATAAGAAAACAATTTTAGTGTTTAATAAAATTGATGCCTTTAAATACGTGAAAAAGGATGAAGATGATTTAACGCCAATGACTCGCGAAAACTTATCTTTAGAAGACTTAAAGAAAACCTGGATGAATAAACTACACCACGAGTGTTTGTTTATTAGTGCGCAGAAAAAAGAGAATATAACAGAGTTTAAAAAAGCTGTTTACGATGTGGTGAAAGAAATACACATTAAACGTTTTCCTTACAACAATTTATTTTACTAATCTTTTAGTAAGTATCGCCGCAATAATTACTACTTACTTTTTTAGCAGATTGGTAAAACTCATTTGTAATGTTAGGATCTTGATCGCTGGTAACCTATAAACAATAATAGTGTGGAGAGTTTAAGTCATTATTTTGCCAATATTTAAATACAATTCGGTACTTAGTACCTGACATTTTCACTAATTCAATAAACTCAATATTTATTCTCGATAATTCAGCATTCGATATTTTTTGTGATTCTGCAGTGATAGAAATTCGACTCTAAGATTACCGTACTTTTAAGTCCGCAATACTTAATCAAATAAAATGTCAGTAAATTTATAACAGCTTCAACTTTAAAAAATGAAGACTATCTTACATCAATCTCGTCAATAAAAATAAACGCATCGCCACCATGGCCTTGGTGCCAGCTAGGTAATTTACCATAATTGATAGCTTTAACTTTCACGTATCTAATTTTACTTTCAGCCGGAGCATTTCCTTTAAATTCTCTTTTTTGCACATCGTAATCATCAGCCGGAACGCCATTCTCAACTGAGTTAAGCAATTTAAAATCTACACCATTTTCAGAAATGTAAAACTCAACTCGTTTCGGAAATAATATCCACGCTCTGCTATCCTGTAAATAACTTGATGTAATAAAATGAACAGGAGTAGTTTTTCCTAAATCTATCACGCATTCAAAATCTTGTCCTTGGTATCCTTGCCATCCACCCGATCGCCAATTTATTGGTCCTCGCAATCCATCAATTAATCCATCATTGCCACCTGCTGTGTATTGCGAATTGTAGGTTGATTTAATGTCTAATTTCCAATCCTGATGAGGCATTTTATAAATTGTTCCGGTTGTAATATAACTGCTTTGTCCTTTTTCGTTAATAGCAATTAATTTAAGTGTAGTAGTTTTTGTAATATTTAATGGTGCAGTATATACTAATGATTTATTACTTGGTTCTGTTTCATCAGTGGTGTAATATATTTTGCAAGCAGGTGAAACACTTACTAATTCAACTTGTATGTTTTCTTTAAAAAACAGTGATGGAGATTTTATAATTGGATTCACAACAAACGTATTTAAGTTAGCTTGTTGTTTCTTTTTATTGGCAGCTGCTCCGGAGCTTTTTGGTTTACTACTAAATTCGTAACCAATTTTTAGGCCGTTCATTAATCCCAATTTGTTTCTTTGTTCATTAAATATAAATGAGGATGATGAATATTTTTTTCCATTCACTTTTAATGATGCTAAGTAAACATGCGAGTCGGCATAGTTCATAGCATACGAATCAATTATTTTTCCGTTTTCTAAATGTACTTTGCTGGTAGTAAATATAGGAGAGCCAATTTCGAAATATGGAGAGCCGGGACATACAGGATAAAAACCGATTGAACTAAGAACGTACCAAGCACTCATTTGTCCACAATCTTCATTACCAATTAAACCATCAGGGGTGTTTTTGTAAAAGTTTTTTAAAATCTCTCTAACACGTTCTTGTGTTTTATAATTTTTGCCAACGTAATTATATAAATACGCCATATGATGGCTTGGTTCATTTCCGTGAGCATATTGTCCTATTAGGCCTGTTATATCAACTTGTTCACGACCCGTTGTTTCATTGTTAGTAGTAAACAACTCATCTAACTTTTTTTCGAAATTTTTTGTTCCACCCATCATGTCTATTAATCCATAAACATCTTGTGGTACAAAAAACGAATATTGCCAAGAGTTTCCTTCGGTATAATTATTATTTACCTCTCTTGGGTCAAATGGTTCGAGCCAGCCTCCATTTTTTCGTGGACGCATAAAATTAGTACTAGGGTCAAATACGTTTTTCCAATAATTTGAACGTTTCATAAAATAGTCGTAATCAACTTTTTTATTTAACAGTTTTGCCATTTGAGCTATGCACCAATCATCATAAGCATATTCTAATGTTTTCGAAACACTTTCGTGTTCATCATCCATAGTAATAACGCCATTTTGCTTATAAGCACTTAGGCCTAACTGATCGAGCATAGCACTGTGTTTACTAGCTTCAAAAGCTTTGTTATAATCAAAACCTTTAATGCCTTTTACCATCGCATCAGCAATTACACTTACTGAGTGATATCCAATCATACAATCAGTTTCGTTACTTGCCAATTCCCAAACTGGTAAACGCCCACCTTGCTCGTATTGTGCTAAAAAGGTGTTAATGAAATCAGCAGTTCGCTTTTGATCGATGATAGTATATAAAGGATGAGCTCCGCGGAAAGTATCCCACAATGAAAAAACAGAATAATATGTGAAACCTTCGGCTTTGTGTATTTTATTATCTCTTCCTCTGTATTGTCCGTCAACATCCATTGCCACATTGGGCTGTATCATGGTGTGATATAAGGCAGTATAAAACACATATAATTTTTCTTCTTCGCTGCTTGTTACTTCAATTTTAGAAAGTTCTTTGTTCCATAGTGTTTCAGCAGCATCTTTTGTTTTATTAAAATTCCAGTCAGGTAATTCGGCTGCCATATTTTTTTTAGCACCATCAATACTAACGGTTGATATAGCTACTTTTAACTGAATTGGTTTTTTAGTATTAGTAAAAGTGAATAAAGCTTTTACATTTGAACCACTGTAGTAATTATCTTTTTGTGGCTCATCGGCCATACTTTTGTCATTCAAAAACGTTTCCCAAGTAAAATCTTCCGAAAACTCCGCCACAAAATAAATGTATTGATCTTTAGCCCAGGCTTCGCTTCTTCTGAATCCTTCAATGCTTCGTTTGCCTGTAATTTTTACAAACGAGTTAATGGTTTTATCTCTGTGTGTTAAATCTAAAACTACTCTAGCTGTTTGATTTTGAGGAAAAGTGTATTGATGATAACCAACACGTGTGGTAGATGTTAACTCAACATTAACGCCATTGTTTAATTCTACTTGATAGTAACCGGCTTTTGCATTTTCTTTTGTATGAGAAAAACCGGAAGCATATAATTTATTATTTGTACTCTTAGTATTAACAGTTGGCATAAATAGAATGTCGCCATAATCGCTACAACCAACACCATTTAGATGCGTATGCGTAAAACCATAAATAATACTATCACTGTAGTGATATCCT
>Ga0066410_1000498_pt1 | contig 10677 bp, 8 predicted proteins | sample LakWasMet14_LOW5_2_FD_59497 | JGI IMG/M metagenome (GOLD analysis project Ga0066410, IMG submission 59497) | Freshwater sediment methanotrophic microbial communities from Lake Washington under simulated oxygen tension - Sediment Metagenome 14_LOW5 | ecosystem: Environmental > Aquatic > Freshwater...
GGTAGATGCCGCCGGCTTCGAGGGCCTTGCGGGCGGCGCCCTTGGAGTTTTCCAGGCCGGCTTGGACAATCAGGTCGGCGATGGGGGTGCCCGGGCCTTCCAGCTTCGCTTTTTCCAGATCCTTCGTGGGGACTTCACCGACGACGTCGTTGAATATGGACTCGGCCACACCGTCGAGGGAACCGCCGAAGAGAATCTCGCTGGCCTTGAGGGCGCCGGCGAGGGCGTCGGCGCCGTGGACGAGCGTGGTCATCTCGCGCGCCAGGGCTTTCTGGGCGGCGCGTGCGCCGGGGTTGGCGGTCAGCTCGGTCTCGAGGGCGGTGATTTCCTCGCGGGAGAGGAAGGTGAGGGTCTTGAGCAGTTTGACGACATCGGCGTCGTCGGCGTTCACGAAGAACTGGTAGAAGCGGTAGGGGCTGGTCTTCTTCGGGTCGAGCCAGACGGTGCCGGTGGCGGTCTTGCCGTATTTCGAGCCGTCGGACTTGGTCAGTAGCGGGAAGACCAGACCCCAGACGGTCGCGCCGAGCTTTTTCCGGGTGAGCTCGGTGCCGACGGTGATGTTGCCCCACTGATCGGTGGCGCCGACCTGGAGCTCGCAGTTGTAGGCCTTCCGCAGGTGCTGGAAGTCAAAACCCTGGAGCAGCATGTAGCTGAATTCGGTGAAGCTGATGCCGGAAGCGCGGTCCTCCATGCGGGAGCGGACGGAATCCTTGGCGATCATGGAGTTCACCGTGATGTGCTTGCCGATGTCGCGGAGGAATTCGAGGAAGGTGATGGAGCCGGTCCAGTCGTAGTTGTTCACGAGCCGGGCGGGATTCTGCGTCGTGGTGAAGTCGAGGAACCGGGCCAGCTGGGGCCGAATGCAGTCGAGATTGTGCTGCAGCTGCTCGGGCGTCTGGAGGTTGCGCTCGTCGGACTTGCCGGACGGATCGCCGACCATGCCGGTGGCCCCGCCGGCGAGGGCGATGGGGTGGTGGCCGGCCAGTTGGAAGCGGCGGAGGGCGAACAACGGCACGAGATTGCCGACGTGGAGGGAGTCGGCGGTGGGGTCAAAGCCGCAGTACAGCGTGGTCGGTCCTTCGGCGAGGCGCTTGGCAAGGGCTTCGCGATCGGTGCTATCGGCGTAGAGGCCACGCCAGTCGAGTTCGTTGAGGATGTCGGCCATGGGAGGCGAAGAGCTAAGGCCCGGGGGGGCGGAAGTGACAAGGATCAAGTGACCGGGAGAGCAGAACCCTCGGGGTGGCAAATCGGGGCATGGGCTCACCAGGGAAGCCCGAGGCACCGGGTGCGACGCTTCGGCATCTAATGCAGGCCATGCGTCATTCAGTAATACGCCTGATAAAGACGCAAAAGGGATTGCCCGATGGACTTAGGAGGTTCTAATGATTGGTTTCCTCGCGACGGATGATCCGCCGCTCACACAGAAACCCTCTTCCTCCACTACCATGCCACTCGCCATCGGTTCCAAAGCCCCTGATTTCACCCTCAAGTCGAAGGCCGCAGACGGTCTCAAGGACGTCAAACTGAGCGACTATGCTGGCAAGCAGGTCGTGATTCTCTTCTTCCCGCTGGCCTACACCGGCGTCTGCACCCAGGAAATGTGCGACCAGACCGCGGGTCTTGGTGAATACGAAAAGCTCGGCGCCTCGGTCCTCGCGATCAGCGTGGACAGCCCCTTTGCGCAGGAAGCCTGGGCCAAGGCCAATGCGATCAAGATTACCCTGCTTTCCGATCTCAACAAAACCGTCACCAAGGCCTACGACGTGTTGTTCCCGATGCTTGCCGGGGTGGGTGACACCTCGGCGCGCGCCGCCTTCGTCGTCGGCAAGGATGGCGTCATTAAGTACGCCGAGCAGACCCCGACCCCGAAGGACCTCCCGAATTTCGCCGCCATCAAGGCCGCCCTGGCGAAGTAACGCCCATGCGGCGCGCGGCGTCCCCGCGAGTCCGCCTCCGCGACCGCCCGGTCATCCATCGCGAATCCATAATCCCAAACGAAAATCCTGTGAGCCTCCCGAATCCCTTCAACACCCTCCAGACCTTCGCGCCTGGCAAGAAGTTCTACTCCTTGCCGGCCCTTGAACAAGCCGGCTTCAAGGTGTCGCGCCTGCCCGTGAGCATCCGCCTCGTCCTCGAGGCCGTGCTGCGCAATTGCGACGGCAAGCGCGTGCTCGAGTCGAACATCCGCGAGCTCGCGGCCTGGAAGCCGACGGAGGCCCGCACCGCCGAGATCCCGTTCGTGGTCGCGCGCATCGTGCTGCAGGATTTCACCGGCGTACCGCTGTTGGTGGATCTCGCCGCCATGCGCTCCGCCGTGGCGAAGATGGGCAAGAATCCCAAGATCATCGAGCCGCTCGTGCCGGTGGATCTCGTGGTCGATCACTCGGTGCAGGTCGATTTCGCCGGCTCGGCCGAGGCCATGCAGAAGAACCTCGACCTCGAGTTCACGCGCAACCGCGAGCGCTACCAGTTCCTGAAGTGGGGCATGCAGGCCTTCGACACCTTCAAGGTCGTGCCCCCGGGCATCGGTATCGTCCACCAAGTCAACCTGGAGTTCCTCGCCAAGGGCGTGCTGAACCAGGGCGAGGTCTATTACCCGGACACGCTGGTCGGCACGGATTCGCACACCACGATGATCAACGGCATTGGTATCGTCGGCTGGGGCGTGGGTGGCATCGAGGCTGAGGCCGGCATGCTCGGTCAGCCGGTTTACTTCCTGACGCCCGACGTGGTCGGCGTGCATCTCACGGGCGCGCTCCGCGAGGGCGTCACCGCCACGGATCTGGCGCTCACGGTCACGCAGCTCATGCGCAAGACGAAGGTCGTCGGCAAGTTTGTTGAGTTTTTCGGGCCGGGCGCCGCCGCCCTGCCGGTCGTGGATCGTGCGACGATCGCGAACATGGCCCCGGAGTACGGTGCGACCATGGGCTTCTTCCCGATCGATGCGGAGTGCGCGACCTATCTCCGCGCCACGGGCCGCGACGAGTCCGCGGTGGCAACCTACGAGGCCTACTACAAGGCCCAAGGGCTCTGGGGCATCCCGCAGAAGGGCCAGATTGATTACTCCCAAGTGGTCGAGATCGACCTCGGCAGCGTCGTCCCGAGCGTGGCGGGTCCGAAGCGCCCGCAGGACCGGATCGAGCTGCAGAACCTCAAGAAGGAGTTTGTCGGCACGTTCTCGAAGCCCGTGACCGAGGCCGGATTTGGCAAGAAGGCCGAGGAATTCTCCACGGTGAAGGCGGACATCGCCGGCACCAAGATCGGTCATGGCTCCGTGCTGATCGCGGCCATCACCAGCTGCACCAACACGTCGAACCCGAGCGTCATGCTGGCCGCCGGCCTGCTCGCCAAGAAGGCGGTGGCCAAGGGACTGAAGACGAACCCCGTGGTGAAGTCCTCGCTCGCCCCTGGCTCGCGCGTCGTCACCGACTACCTCGACAAGACCGGTCTCACGCCGTACCTGGACCAGCTTGGCTTCCAGACGGTCGGCTATGGTTGCACGACTTGCATCGGCAATTCCGGCCCCCTTGCTGCGCCCGTTGAGGAGGCAGTCGTCAAGAACGACCTCGTTGCCGCATCCGTGCTTTCCGGCAACCGCAACTTCGAGGCCCGCGTGCACCAGAACATCAAGGCCAACTTCCTGATGTCGCCGCCGCTGGTCGTGGCCTTTGCCCTCGCCGGCCGGGTCGACATCGACCTGTCGACCGATCCCATCGGCAACGGCACCGACGGGAAGCCGGTATTCCTCAAGGATATCTGGCCGACGCTGCAGGAGGTTCGCGACCAGATGCAAGCCGCGCTCAAGCCCGAGGTGTTCCGCAAGCTCTACAGCAATTTCGCCGAACAGAACCCGAAATGGAACGAGATCCCCTCGACCGCGGGCAATGTCTACGCGTTCGACGCCAAGTCGACCTACATCCAGGAGCCGCCGTTCTTCACGAATTTCGGCCTGACACCCGGCGCGATCGCCGAGATCAAGGGTGCCCGCGCCCTCGGCGTGTTCGGCGACTCCGTCACGACCGACCACATCTCGCCCGCCGGCGCCATCAAGAAGAGTTCGCCCGCCGGCAAGTACCTGCTCGATAACAGCGTCGCCTTCGAGGACTTCAATTCCTACGGCTCGCGCCGCGGCAACGACCGCGTGATGACGCGCGGTACCTTCGCCAACGTCCGCATCAAGAACCTGATGCTCGGCGGCAAGGAAGGCGGCAACACCATCGGACCCGATGGCACCGAGACGTCGATCTACGATGCCTCCATGGCCTGGCAGGCGAAGGGCGTGCCCCTGATCATTCTGGCCGGCCAGGAATACGGCACCGGTTCGTCCCGCGACTGGGCCGCCAAAGGCACCAACCTGCTCGGCGTGAAGGTCGTCGTCGCCCAAAGCTTCGAGCGTATCCATCGCTCCAATCTCGTCGGCATGGGCGTGCTTCCGCTCCAGTTCAAGGAAGGGACCACCGTCCAGACGCTCAAGCTGGACGGGTCTGAGACCTACGATGTCGTGGGCCTGACCTCGGCGATCAAGCCGCAACAGGACCTGGTGCTCAAGATCACCCGCAAGGACGGCACGGTGGAAAACGTCGCGGTGCGCTGCCGTATCGATACGCCCATTGAGATCGAGTACTACCAGCACGGCGGCATTTTGCCTTATGTGCTGCGCCAGATCGTGGCCGCCAATTGAATCGCCCAAGCCCTCTCTTGCCAGTTCCCGTCTAACCAACCCAGAGTCCCGAAACCGCTAAAGGTGCGTCTGCTTGCTCCGATAGTGGTGGATTAGGACCGCTGGAACTCTGCGATATTCCATTCATGCCTGAAACCTCCCCTCCAGTATTCCTGGTAGACGCCTATGCCGATCCGATCGTCGTGCGGATAGCGGGCCGGGCCTCTTTCCTCAACAGCGGGGGCCTGAAGGATTTTTTCAGTGAAATGATCCGCCAGGGGAAGTCGCGGTTCGTGCTGGATTTCAAGCAATGCGCCAGCATGGACAGCACTTTTCTGGGCGTTCTGGCCGGCGCGGCCATTGAGCTGCGTCGCAAGGGCGACCAGGGCAGCCTGACCCTCGTCCGGGTGGGGGAGCGAAATCTCGAGCTCATCCGCAACCTCGGACTGCATCGATTGGCCACCGTTGATGCGGGTGGCACCGCGGCCGAAGGGACCGGCACGGCCCAGGCCCTTACGTCGCAGGCGCGCTCGGAAATCGAAAACGCCCGCATGGTCCTGGAAGCGCATGAAAACCTGATCGCGGCCGATCCGGACAACGCCGCCAAGTTTCAGGACGTGCTGGCCTTCCTGCGCAACCAGCTGGAAAAGCGGTAGCCCCGGACGCGACCCCGAAGGGACGTTGCCGGTGCCGACATGTAAAATCTTCAACCCTGCGGTATCCCATGATGTTCTTCCTCCTGGGGGCTTTCCTGAGCGCAGCGGTCGTGTACTCGTTCTATTGGCGGGCGCAGCGCGAGGCCGCGCTTTTGGAGGAGGAGAAGCAGGGACTGCTGGAGGAACGGCAGATCGTGATCGATTACATGCACACGATGGTGGATGCCGTGGGGGAACGCCTGCCCCGTGACGAGCTGTTCCAGCGCATCGTCCATGCGGCCATCCTCAGCACCGGGGCATTGAGCGCGTGCATCTTTGAGCGGGACGCCCACAACCAAATGCGCGGCGTGGCCGTGGAAGGCCTGTTCCCGCCGCACCGGCCGATTCCCGATACGCAACGCATGAAAATGGGAACGCGGGCGAAGTTCATCGAACAGGTGCTCAAGTCGGAATCCTTTCCCGTGGGCGAAGGGCTTGTCGGCCGGGTGGCGGCCACCGGTCAGGGCGAACTGATCGGCAATGCAGCCGCGGATCCACGCATCGTGCGGCATGAAGACAAGGCCCTGCAGGTGCGCTCGGTCATCGCGGCACCGATCATGGTCCGGAAGAAACTCATCGGCGTGCTCTGCGTGTGCAATCCCGCTGATGCCCGGCCTTTCAACGAAACAGATTACTCGCTGGCGGAGGCCCTGGCCGAGCAGGCGGGTCTGGCCGTGCATAATGCCGATTTCCTGGCGCTGCAGGTCGACAAGCAAAGGCTCGACCTTGACCTCGCCCTGGCGAGTGAGATCCAGCAGATGCTGCTGCCCCGGACGATGCCGGCGGTGGGCGGGCTGGACATCGACGCGCGGTATCTGGCGGCGCAGAAGGTCAGTGGCGACCTCTACGATGTATTCGAACTGGGGCAGGGCCGGCTGGGACTCGCCGTTGCCGACGTGTCGGGCAAGGGGGTCTCGGCTTCCTTGCTTATGGCGATCTGCCGCACGGCGCTCCGGCAGATTGCGCCGAGTCACCTGTCGCCCGCGAAAGTGCTTTCGGCGCTGAACCGCACGCTGACCGGCGACATGCGGGAGGGCGCCTATATCACGATGATCTACGCCGTGGTGGACGTCGCGCAGAATTCCCTGGTGCTGGCCCGGGCGGGCCATGAGAAGCCGCTGCTTTCCCGGCGCGACCCCCGGACGGGCGCCTTTTCGAGCGATTTCCTGGGCAGCGAAGGCATGCCGTTGGGCCTGGTCGATGCCGACCTTTTCGACGAGGCCATCGAGGACAAGGCCGTGGATTTCCAGCCCGGCACCACACTGCAACTCTACACCGACGGCCTGACCGAGGCACCCAATGCGGAGGACAAGGAGTTTGGCGGGGCCAGGTTGGCCGACGCCTTGCGGGCCGCGCACTCGGGCACGGCGCTTGAGGTCAATGACGCCATCCTGCAGGCCGTGCAAAATTTCACCGGTACAGGTGAGCTGCGGGACGATTACACGTTGCTGACGGTGAAACGGCTGTGAGCCGGACGGGCCCGGAAACCGCCCTCCGCCCGGGCTGACCCCACTCCCGTGAACTCGGGCGCGCGTGGCGTCGGTAACAAGAGCCGGAAACGACCGGCAAGACGGAATTCCGGCCGATCGAAATCCCGTTTGCATTCCCGTCTTCCGCACCTAGTTCTTTCATTCCCTCTATGCCCGCCGCCAACCCGCCCGCTCCTACACAACTCCCTGATGCCGCCGGTCATTTCGGTCCCTATGGTGGTGTCTATGTGCCGGAGACTCTGATGACCGCCCTGGCCGAGCTGACGGCGGCCTACCAGCAGGCGAGTCAGGATCCGGCCTTTCTCACGGAATTGCGGCATCACCTGAAGGAGTTTGCCGGCCGGCCCACCGAACTCTACTTCGCGGAGCGGCTGACGGCGCATTGCGGCGGCGCCAAGATCTATTTCAAGCGCGAGGACCTGCTGCACACGGGAGCCCACAAGATCAACAACGCGATCGGCCAGGCCCTCTTGGCGAGGCGCATGGGCAAAAAGCGCATCATCGCCGAGACCGGCGCCGGTCAGCACGGCGTGGCCACGGCCGCCGTCTGTGCGAAATTCGGACTCGATTGCACGGTCTACATGGGCGCGGTGGACATGGAGCGGCAGGCGTTGAACGTCTTCCGCATGCGCCTGATGGGAGCCAAGGTCACCTCGGTGGAGGCCGGACAAAAGACCCTCAAGGATGCCGTCAACGAGGCGATGCGCGACTGGGTGACCAATGTTCGCGACACGCACTACATTCTGGGTTCGGCCCTCGGGGCGCATCCCTATCCGATGATGGTGCGCGATTTTCACCGGGTCATCGGCAAGGAACTGCGGGAGCAGATCATGGCGCGGGAGAAGCGTCTGCCGGACGAGATCATCGCCTGCGTCGGCGGCGGCAGCAATGCCATCGGCGCCTTCTTTGAGTTCCTCGACGACCGTTCGGTCCGTTTGATCGGCGTGGAGGCGGGTGGCCATGGCATCAAGCAGGGCGAGCACGCCGCGCGCTTCGAAGGCGGCAAACTGGGCGTGCTGCAGGGCAGCAAGACTTACATCCTCCAAAACGCCGACGGGCAGATCGAGCTGACGCATTCCGTCTCGGCCGGCCTCGACTACGCCGCGATCGGCCCCGAGCACGCCTATTACCGCGACCAGGGCCGCATCGAATACGCCTACGCAACCGATGATGAGGTGATGGCCGCCTTCCAGCTTTGCTCGTGCATGGAAGGTATCATTCCGGCCCTCGAATCCACGCACGCAATCGTCCACGGCCTCAAGCGAGCCAAAGAGCTCGGACCGGACAAGATCGTGGTCATCAACCTCAGCGGACGCGGCGACAAGGATGTGCAGCAGGTGCAAAAACTCTTCAGCCAAGCAGAGGCAGAAATCTCAAATTCCAAAATGCCAAAGGCCAAATAGCCGGCAAAACAGAAATCACAATGGGCCCAACTCCAAATCTATCATGGAATCGAAGCCCGTTGATCTTGAGGAAAGGACGGCAAGATTTGCCGAAAATATCAGGGCATTTGTCCGGCGCCTTCCCCGAACGGTCGCCAACCTAGAAGACGTCAAGCAGCTCATCCGAGCCTCGGGTTCGGTGCCGGCGAACTGCATCGAAGCCAATGAAGCCCTTGGGGGCAAAGATCGGATAATGAAGTTTCGGATCAGCCGGAAAGAAGCTAAGGAGTGTCAGCTTTGGCTTCGATTGCTTAATGTAGGCGATGACCCCGACATCGATCACACGCGGAGAATGCTTAGACAGGAAGCCCATGAACTGAAATTGATTTTTACCTCGATTATCAAGAAGCTCGAATAACTGCATTGCTGTATGGATTTGTTTGGCGTTTGGCCGTTTGGCGTTTGAAGTTTGGGTATGAACAGCATGACCGGTTACGGCCGCGCGACTGCGGCGCTGGGGGAGCAGAGTCTTTCTGTGCAGGTCAACTCCGTGAACCGTCGCGGGCTTGATCTCACCCTCAAGATGCCCGCCGAGTGGTCGGGGTTTGAAGCCGGGGTTACGGAGGCGGTGCGCAAGGTGGCCCTGCGCGGGAAGGTGCATGTGGCGGTCGAAGTCACCGGTCGCTCGTCGTCCGGGATCGGTTGGGACGAGGATGAGGTGGCCGCCAGCGTGGAGCAGCTCGGTCTGCTCGCGCAGAAGCAGGGGATCAAATTTGAACCGACCGCCGAGCTGTTGTGGCAGATTGCCAATTCCCAGCGGACCAACGGCGGCCTGCCGGCCGACGAGTCGGTCGAGGAGCTCTTGCTCAAGACGCTCGCAGAAGCCCTGCGCGGTCTCGCCGCCATGCGCGCCCGCGAAGGGGAAGCCCTGCTGGTGGACTTCTTGGGACGCTGGGAGAAACTGCACGCGGCGACGGAAGTCATTGCGCACCGGGCGCCGGAAGTGAGCGGAATTTATCGCGACCAGCTGATGCAGCGCCTGCGGCAGGCAGGACTGGAACTCGATATCAGCGACGAGCGGGTGTTGAAGGAAGTGGCCCTGTTTGCCGATCGCTGCGATGTGACCGAAGAGATCACCCGGATGCGCAGCCACCTCAGCCAGTTGAAGGATCTTCTGCGGGCGAAGGGCGAGATCGGCCGCAAGGCGGAGTTCCTGCTGCAGGAAATCGGCCGCGAGATCCACACCATTGGCAGCAAGGCCAACGACCTGAAGATTTCCCAGCACGTGATCGAATTCAAGAACGAGCTGGAACGCGTGAAGGAACAGATCGCCAACGTCGAGTGAGTGTCCGGCGGCAACCGCCTGCCGTGCATGAGCTGGTCGGAGAGTCTTGGAAGTCGCAGCTCGTGAAAAGAATCACGCGAATCGCCGCGAAATTGAGGTGTTTCTCTCCCGGAGGTCCTTCACGTGACCGGGGGGCTTCGGGTTAAGCATTCGCGGTCGTTTGATCGTGGAAATTTGCGCAATCAGTTTCTCTCGGCTCTGAGAAAGAGAGGATGACTGATCCGGCTGGGTTGCAACCAGGCCTGCGGCCTTATTTGAACTCTGGCTGCTACGATTTGGCGCTTTCCTGAGGCGGTGGCTGACGCAGCGACCACAGGATATACCAGAACACCCCGACGCAAATCGCGCTGTCGGCGACGTTGAAGGTGGGATAGGTGTAGGTGCCAAAATGGACGTCGAGGAAGTCGATCACGTGACCGTGGACAAGCCGGTCCACGAGATTCCCGACGATGCCGCTGCACAGCAGGCCGAAGGACGCCTGCGCGGTGGGGTGGCGGAGCCCCAAGGCGTGCCGCCAAAAATAGATCGCGGCCAGCGTTCCGAGGGCCAGCAGGGCCAGCCAGGTGCTTTGGCCGGTGAACATGCTCCAGGCGGCACCGGTGTTCCCGACATGGACCAGATTCAGCAGGCCGGGAAAGACTTCGATCTGGCGGCCGGGGCCGTAGCTGCCGAAGGGCAGACGGCTGGCGATCATCGATTTGGTGACCTGGTCTAGAATGAAGAACACCAAGGCCACCCACCAGAGTCTCCGATAACCGAACACCTTGCGCCACGGTGAGGGAGCGGGCCCGGTGGTCGACGGGTTGGGTACGTCGATTCCCGGGGACGGAGTTCCATGCGGACGCTGGGATTCAGGTCTCAATCGGAAAGCAGTGAACTGTGGCGGAGAACCGCTTATTCGTCGTCGCCACCACCGTCGCTGGCGATCTTGCCGCCTTCCTCATCGGTGCCGTCACCAAAGAGGCCGCCACGCTGCACCGCCCGATGGGAGTGACGTTCCACCTGCTTCTTGGCTTCGGTGGAATAGCGGGTGAAAGGCACGGCCAGGAGGCGTTCCTTGTCGATGGGTTTTTGGGTCGACTCGCAGATCCCGTAGGTGCCGTTG
>Ga0066410_1000507_pt1 | contig 10497 bp, 8 predicted proteins | sample LakWasMet14_LOW5_2_FD_59497 | JGI IMG/M metagenome (GOLD analysis project Ga0066410, IMG submission 59497) | Freshwater sediment methanotrophic microbial communities from Lake Washington under simulated oxygen tension - Sediment Metagenome 14_LOW5 | ecosystem: Environmental > Aquatic > Freshwater...
GTAGTTGTATTGTTTATTTGTGATTTGTGTTTTGGCGATATTAATTTATTTACCGAACACACAAACGAAACGCTTTATCGTACTGTTTTAATTGATATTCGTTTACCTAAAGCTCTAACAGCAATAATAGCAGGTTCGGGCTTAGCATTGTGCGGATTATTAATGCAAAGCTTATTTCGTAATCCCTTGGCCGGCCCTTATGTATTGGGTGTAAGTAGTGGCTCAAATTTTTTTGTAGCAATTGCTACCATGCTTATTAGCTCCATAAATTTTTCGGAATACTATTTTGCGGGCAAAAGCTTAGTTACTTTGTTTTCGGTAATGGGAGCATTTGTTGTAACTCTCATTATTTTAATGGTATCTAAAAAAACAAAAAGTAATGTTACTATTTTATTGGTTGGATTAATGCTTGCTCAAATACTTGGAGCCATGCAAGGTTTAGTGGAGTTTTTCAGTAATGCCGAAAATTTAAAAACATTCATCATTTGGGGTATGGGTAGCGTTGGCAGCACCACATTAACCGACCTTGTATTTATAACACCATTTTATATTATTGGAGTTAGTCTTAGTTTTTTTCTGATTAAAGGACTTAATGCCATTTTATTAAATGAGCAATACGCACAAAACTTAGGTATTAACATTAATCGTTTACGCCTTAGTGTTATTATTATTACTGCTATTTTAGTTGGTGTTATCACTGCATTTTGTGGACCAATAGCCTTTGTGGGTATTTCGGTACCAATAGCCTCGCGCTTATTTTTTAAAACCTCACATCATTTACACCAAATTGTATTTTGTTTATTAATTGGCGCATCTGTTATGCTGTTAGCAGATATTATTTGCCAAATAAGCAGCCATCAATTTACATTACCTATTAATACTGTAACTACTATCATCGGTTCGCCGGTTGTTATCTATTTATTATTCAAATCTAAATTAAGCATACAATGATTAAACTAACAGATTTGGAAATAGGATATACAACCAAAAAAAATAAGCTTAGTGTTTATACAAACATTAATGCTCAATTTAACCCTGGAGATTTAGTAGGATTAATTGGTGATAACGGTGTAGGAAAATCGACACTCCTCAAAACCATTACCGGAAATTTAGCGCCTTTACATGGTAATATTATTCTAAATAATAAAAGCATTACTGAATATGATGCTCAAAGTATTTCCAGTCAGTTATCTATTGTTATTACAGAAAAGTTAGGCGGCTTTAACTTAACGGTTTGGGATGTTGTGGCAGCAGGCCGAACGCCATACATTAATGTATTTGGAACACTCAGTGCTAACGACCAAAACATTATAGAGCAAAGTATTGAGTTAATGCAACTACAAGCATTAAAACATAAATTAATTGATGAGTTAAGCGACGGACAGCGACAAAAAGTAATGATTGCAAAATCATTGGCTCAGCAAACACCTATCATTATTTTGGATGAGCCAACTGCTTTTTTAGATTACAATTCTAAGCATCACTTATTTAAAGTACTGAAACAATTGTGTGATGAGCAAAAAAAACTCATCATCGTTTCGTCTCACGATTTAGATTTAATGAAACTGTACACAAGCCAAACCATGACTTTAGGTTAATTTCTTGTTGCATTAACTAATGTGATATTTTAAAAAGCTTGTAACAGGATTTATTGCAGTAAGTCTCTATACGTTATATAATATATGAGTAGTATTACCAGCATTGAAGTATAAAAATCATAATCTGTTTTCTCTTTCATAACAAAGGGCTTCCAATTGGAAGCCCTTTGTGTTTTTATGTAAAAAGAAAATTATTTTTTCACGCGCTCTACATAAGAAGCGGTACGTGTATCAATTTTAATAAAATCGCCTACATTACAAAACATAGGTACGTTAACTGTTGCTCCTGTTTCAATAGTAGCAGGTTTTAACGTGTTAGTTGCAGTATCTCCTTTTAAACCAGGTTCTGAGTAAGTTATTTCGCAAATAACAAAAGTTGGTGCTTCTGCTAAAATCACGTTTTCACCTTCTTCAAATGTAATTTTAACTTCCATTCCTTCTTTTAAAAACTGGTAACTATCTCCAAATAATTTAATAGGAACGTGAACTTGCTCAAAAGTATCATTGTCCATTACCACAGCAAAATCTCCTTCAGTATAAATAAATTGCATGGTTTTGTACTCAACTCTAACTACATCTACACTTTCTCCACTTCTAAATCTGTTTTCTAATTGCTTACCTGTAATTAAATTTTTCATTTTAGCTTGGTAAAAAGCGCGCAAGTTACCCGGAGTACGGTGTTGGTATTCCATAATTTGCATTAACTCACCATTAAATTTAATGATTGATCCTACGTTGATGTCGCCTGTGTCTGCCATTGTGTAATTGTTATAATATAAGTTATTTAATTTTGAATTGTTGTGTTGTTGTATGTACTGTATTAATCTTCTAGTTCGTGAACTACGCCCATATTGCTGAATTTCTCAATACGTGCATTAATACGTTGGTCTGGTGTTTGTTTTTTTAAATCTGCTAAGTGTTTTAAAATTTCAGTTTTCACAGTAGCAAACATTTCTTGTTGATTTTGGTGGGCACCGCCTAAAGGCTCTTTAATAATACCATCAATCAAACCGTTTTTGCTCATATCATCAGCTGTTAATTTTAATGCTTCAGCAGCTGTTTCTTTAAAATTCCAACTTCTCCATAAAATAGATGAACATGACTCAGGAGAAATAACCGAATACCAAGTGTTTTCAAGCATTAATACTTTATCGCCAATACCAATTCCTAATGCACCACCACTAGCACCTTCGCCAATAATAATGCAGATTACAGGAACTTTTAATTGTGCCATCTCTAATAAGTTACGTGCAATGGCTTCGCCTTGTCCGCGCTCTTCTGCCTCTAAACCAGGATATGCACCCGGTGTATCAATAAACGTAACAATTGGTTTATTAAATTTTTCGGCCATTTTCATTAAACGTAAAGCCTTACGATATCCCTCAGGATTAGCCATACCAAAACGACGTATTTGACGCATCTTAGTATTAATACCTTTTTGCTGACCAATAAACATTACTGTTTGTCCGTCAATATCACCAAAACCACCAACCATCGCTTTATCATCTCCTACTGTTCTATCTCCATGTAATTCAATAAATGAACTACTGGAAACAGCATCAATGTATGCTAAAGTATATGGTCTTTCGGGATGGCGGCTCACTTGAACGCGTTGCCAAGCTGTTAGGTTCGAAAATATTTCTTTACGTTTTGAAACAATATTCGCTTCCAACTCTTCAATAGATTTACTCATATCAACATTACTTTTTTCAGCAATGCCTTTAAGCTTTTCTAATTGTTCGTCAAGCTCCTGAATTGGTTTTTCAAAATCAAGATAAATCATGTGTAGTGCTAATTAGTTAGGGGGCAAAGATACTAAAAAAATGAAAATTAAAAACTTACAACTACCTGATAATCAGCTACGTTTTTTCTATAAAAGTTTAATCTCTTATTATGGCGTTTGTTTTATTAATTGATAGATTTACCGAATGATTTGCTTTCCGAATGCTAAAATAAACTTAGGTTTAAATATCACCGAAAAACGCAGTGATGGTTTTCATAACATCGAAACTATTTTTTATCCCGTTAACTGGTGCGATGCATTAGAAATAATAGAAGCAAAAAACTCAACCAACGAATTTAATTTGCACTTAAGCGGGATTCCAATTAGTGGAACACGGCAAGATAATTTATTATACAAAGCTTATCAATTACTAAAACAAATTTGCTCATTACCTAGTATTGATGTTTACTTGCACAAAGCCATACCAATGGGAGCCGGTCTTGGCGGCGGAAGTTCGGATGCTGCTTTTTTCATCAATCTTTTGTGTTCGCAATTTCAACTACCAGTTAACGACAACCAACGCATTAACATTGCAAAGCAATTAGGAAGCGATTGTGCCTTTTTTTTAAACAACAAACCTGTATTTGCTGAAGAAAAAGGCGATGTATTTACAGCTATTGATTTAAATTTGAGTAATTACCACATTGCAGTTATTTATCCTAATGTACACAGTAATACTAAAGAAGCTTATAGTTTAGTAAAACCTCAACAGCCAAATAAATCGTTATTAGATGTTATAAAACAACCCATTGAAACCTGGAAAAATGATTTATTAAACGATTTCGAAATTTCTATTTTCAACAAATACCCTGTAGTCGAAAAAATAAAAACTGATTTATACAATGTGGGTGCTACTTACGCATGCATGAGTGGCAGCGGCAGTTCGGTATTTGGTATTTTTAAAGAAGAACCTCAGCTAAAATATTTAACCGAATATAAATGCTGGCAAGGAAAAATGATGTAATTAAAACCCTAAATTAAACCCCATTTGTAATATCGGGTTTTGGTAAGGAGACAAAGGTGTTTGATTAATGTTGTAAAAGCCCATAATAACAAAGCTGGCATTATCGGCAAACTTTTGACGATAACCTCCGCCAACTAAAATATTATCTACCCAAGCTCTCGAATTCATGCTTATAGAATAATAGTTAGGCACATTTAGTCTATCCCAACCAACCTGAGCAAATAAGTTTTCTAATATTAAATAACGCGCAAATGCATTGCCTCCATAAATAGTAGTTTCATAACGTTGAGCGCCATCATTCATACTATAATAATTATATGTAACACCACCGCCTAACGAGAACTTTTCGGTTAACCTAACCCCTATCATGGGTTGCAAACTTACGTAGGTATACCTACCAAAACCTAAACCAATACCTCCACCATAATACAATCTGTCTTTAAAACTTTCAAATGGTTTTGGTGTAGGTTGATTGGGATTAGGAGTCATAAATGCATCAGACCTCTGAGCAAAAGAAGCCACAGACAACAAAAGTGCAACTATGAACGCTAATTTTAATTTCATTATTTTACTTCCTCATAATCAACAAACTCCCCGTCAGTTGGTTTAAAGTGAGATTTAGTTTGATTTCCACTAAAATCAATTTTAACCTCGCCTTCTTTTCTTTGAGTATAGGTGTTTTGCTGATTGCTGTTTTGTGTTCTTGCTTTCGACACTCCTTTAAAAGCATCTATTACTTTCCAAACTAGCCAAACTAAAATAATAGTCCAAATAATATCGCGCACGTTATTTCTATTTTATGTTACAAAATTACACTATTTAATCGTAACACATTGCAATTAACATTATTTGATAATTCATAAAAATAAAAAAGCCCCTTCTTTCGAAGGGGCTTAAATTATATTTTTGATTGATTAGTTATCTTGAACTTTCTCTGAATCTTCTTCACCAACAACTTGTGGCTTAAATACTGGTTTTTCAGATTTTGGAGCATTAGGATCAACATAATCCCAGTTTACGATACGGAAAACTGTACGACGATTTTTTTGGTGTAAAGCTTCTTTCTCTTCTTTAGTTTTAGCTTTATTAATTACGTCATCTTTAATTAATAATTTTTTCTCACCCCAACCTTTGCTCATTAAACGAGCTGCCGGAATTTTTTTCTCGTTAACTAAATAATCAACGCAAGATAAAGCACGGTCTTCAGATAATTTTTGGTTGGCTTTATCATTACCACGGCTATCCGTATGAGCTTGTAACTCAATTACGATAGTAGGGTTATCAATTAAAGTTTGGTATAAGAAATTTAAAGAGTCTTTTGATTCAGGACGTAATGTTGCTTTTCCTAAATCGTACTGTACAGCAGGGAAACGAATTTCTGCTTTTACCGGAGTTAAAGCGAAATCTTTAACGAAGTCTTTTGATTCGTTTTCTGCAACAGTAGTTAATTTACCCATATCTTTATTAGCTAAGAAACCAGCTTTAAAAGTTTGAGATGTAGTAGATTTATCAGTTGCTACAGTTACTTCATAAGTAACTTCTTCTTTTAATTTGAATGTGTATTTACCATCAGCAGCTGTTTTAAATTCAAACATATCGCCGTTAGAACCTTTTAAGTGAATTAAAGCATTCATTACCGGTTCGTTATTTTCAGAACTTACAACTGTACCATTTAAGTTAAATACTAATGGTGGTAAGAAGAAAGAGTAAATATCATCACTTCCTTTTCCACCTTCGCGGTTTGAAGTAAAGTAACCTCTGATTTTTTTGCCTTCAAATACAATCCCGAAATCATCACCTGCTGAGTTCATAGGGTATTTTAAGTTTTCAGGAGCTTTAGTGAATTTTCCATCAGCACTTTTAGCTGCTTTAAAAATATCTAAACCACCCATACCTAAATGAGTATCTGAAGAAAAATATAACATATTGTTATCATCACTAATATAAGGATAACCTTCGTTACCAGCAGTATTAACCTGACCACCTAAGTTAACTGGTTGACCCCAAGCTTTTGCTTTAGCATCGTAAGTAGACATCCAAATATCACTTCCACCGAAACCACCAGGTAATTTAGAATCGAAATATAATGTATTACCGTCTGCAGAAATAGAAGGGTGACGGTAAGAAATACTATCAATACAGAAAGGTAATAACTCAGGCTCAGCCCAAGATGGACCTTGTTTTTTACTAACGTATAATTGTGCTTTTAACTGTTTTCCTTTAGCTTCAGGACAACGAGTCATAAACATTTGATCACCTTTTTTAGAAACACAAGCACCTCCTTCGTTAATTTTAGATACAATAGTTGTAGCTAAAGCAGTTGGTGTACTCCATTTACCGTTTTTATCTAATTTAGTTTCATACAAATCTGAGTGATTTTGACCTGTTGTAATATCAACAGTACCTTGCGCACCCTGACGAGTAGAAGTAAAAATTAATGTTGTGAATTTTTTATCAGCATAAGCCGGAGCAAAATCAGACTCTTTAGAGTTGATTAAGGCCATGTTCTCAACTTTTAATCGAGTTTCAGGCGTATTTTTTGCGTCTTTCCATTGTTGAGCTAACTCACAAGATTTAACACCGTTTTCTCCACGAGGATCAGATGGCATTTCTTTTTTGAAGTTATTGTACTCTACTATAGCTTCTGGATACTTTTGTTGAGCCTTTAAACAATCTGCTAATTTTAAAATAGCAATTGGGTCTGGGTATTTAGCTTTAATTGCCTTAGTATAATATGTTTCAGCTCCTTTTAGATCGTTAATTTCTTTGTATGAATCTCCGGTTCTAAACAAGATTTTAGCTTTTTTATCAGCTTTCTTTTCTTTAGTGTAAGCTTGTTTGTAAAGCTCAATAGCATTAAAGTATTGGTGGTTATCGTAAGCTAAGTCAGCGTCTTTAAGATAATTCTTTTGTGCGCTAACAGAAAACGCTAAAGCAATAACGGCAGTAGTGGTTAATGCTAGTTTTTTTAAGTTTTTCATAGGTGATTTAAACTTTATAAGGTGCTAAGATATATATATTTTTAAAATATCAAAAGTTTTCATAAAAAAATCCCCGACCTTCGTCGAGGATTAACTGGTTTTAGCTATTATCTCAGATATAACATTTCACGATATTTTGGTAAAGGCCAAGTTGCATCATCAACAATGTTTTCTAATTTATCTACATTGTAACGAATGATGTCAAAAAACGGCTTCACTTTATCGCAATATGCGTGAGCTTGTTTTTTAGCAGAATCTAAATTATTAGCTTTTTTACGCTCTTCGGTCATATCATCTGCTGCCTTTTTAATTACGGCAACTCTTTCGCTAATTTCCTTAATAAGAGCTACTTGTGTATCGCTTGCCTTTTTATAATCTGCTGCAGATAAGATAGTTTTTAAACCTGTTACGTTTTCAACTAAAGTTTTTTGATACTGTAAAGCAGCTGGAATTATTTGATTATTAACCATATCGTAAATAATACGGCTCTCAATTTGGATTTTCTTAGTGTATGTTTCTAATGAAATTTCGTAACGAGCTTCTTGCTCACGGTGATTTAAAATTCCTAAGTTCTCGAATAAACCTAAGCTTTTCTTAGAAATCATCGCATCTAATGCGCCAGGAGTAGTAGGAATGTTATTTAAACCACGTTTTTTAGCTTCAGCTTTCCATGCATCACCATAACCATTTCCTTCAAAGCGAATTTTTTTAGATTCTCCGATATATTTTTTCAATACTTGGAAAATCGCCTCGTCCTTCTCAACTTTCTTATTTATTAAAGCATCAACATCTTTTTTGAATGTCATTAATTGTTCAGCCATAATCGAGTTTAACACTGTCATTGGCCAACCGCAGTTTGCAGAAGAACCAACAGCACGGAATTCAAATTTATTTCCTGTAAATGCAAATGGAGATGTTCTATTTCTATCTGTGTTATCTAATAAGATATCAGGGATTTTACCAATGTTTAATTTAAGAGCTGTTTTTTCTTCAGGACTCATTTTACCTGAGTGCACTGATTTTTCAACTTCATCTAACACTTTTGATAACTGCTCACCTAAAAATACCGACATGATTGCCGGAGGTGCTTCGTTAGCTCCTAAACGATGATCGTTATTTGCTGATGCAATCGAGGCACGCATTAAATCGGCATGCTCGTAAACCGCTTTTACTGTGTTAACAAAGAAAGTTAAGAATTGTAAGTTTGTTTTAGGAGTTTTACCAGGAGATAATAAATTTTTTCCTGTATTAGTTGCTAAACTCCAGTTATTGTGCTTACCGCTACCATTAACACCTGCGTAAGGTTTTTCGTGCAATAACACACGGAAATTATGACGAATAGCTACTTTTTCCATCACATCCATTAATAAGATATTATGGTCAACCGCTAAGTTAGTTTCTTCGAAAACAGGAGCACACTCAAACTGAGCAGGTGCAACTTCGTTATGACGTGTACGAACAGGAATTCCTAATAAATGAGACTCATATTCGAAATCGCGCATAAATGCTGCTACTCTCTCAGGAATTGAACCCCAGTAATGATCTTCTAATTGTTGGCCTTTTGCCGGTGCGTGACCAAATAAAGTACGACCTGTTTGTTGTAAATCGAAACGAATGTTATATAACGCAGCGTCAATTAAAAAATACTCTTGCTCCCAACCTAAAGTAGCAATTACTTTATTTACGTTTTTATCAAAATAACTTTGGCAAACATCAGTAGCTGCTTTATCTAAAGCGTGTAACGATTTTAATAAAGGCGTTTTAAAGTCTAATGATTCGCCGGTATAAGAAATAAAGATTGTTGGAATACAAAGAGTTTCACCCCAAATAAATGCCGGAGATGTTGGGTCCCAAGCTGTATACCCACGAGCCTCAAACGTATTACGAATACCACCGTTAGGAAAAGAAGACGCATCTGGCTCTTGTTGCACTAGGGCATTACCGCTAAAACGCTCGATAGCACGGCCACCTTCAATTGGTTCAAAAAAACCATCATGTTTTTCGGCAGTAGCACCACTTAATGGCTGAAACCAGTGTGTATAATGTGTTACACCATGGCTTTGAGCCCAAGCTTTCATACAAGCAGCAACCTGATCAGCCATTTTACGATCAACGGTTGTTCCTTGATTCATTGATTGTTGAATACTATTGAATGCTTCTTCTGATAAGAATTCACGCATAGCATCTAAACCAAATACTTTTGAACCATAGTATTGAGATACTTGTTGATTTTTGTTTTTTGTAAACTCAACAGGAGTACGTTTTACAACTTCCTGCATGGCTAAAACTCGTCTTGTGCTCATTTTGGTGTGTTTTTATAGGTTGATTTTGAAATTTTTCAATTATTTGACAAAAGTATGTCAAAAAAAGGGGGGGTGCAAGTAAAAAAGTATAAAAATTTAAAGTTATACGTTAAAAAAAGGGGAGGGTAGCGTTGAATTTAATTAAATTCTTTTTGCTTAGATTTAAAAAACAATTTTTAAAATCAGGTTTTACAAACTTGATTTAAATCTAGTCAATAATTATTTTTTCAATAATTGTGTTAATTCCATTTGATAAATGAATGTAATAGATACCACTAGCAAGTCCCTTAACATTTATGAATGAATTAGACTCGTCTATTTTAGAATTATCTATTTTTTTTCCATCAACAGAGAACAATTCCACTTTGTCTGCTTTAAAAGTAGAACTAGAAAAGTAAATTTTATCATTTGACGGAACCGGGTAAAATACAATATCATCAGTAGTATTTATCAAGCTAACACCAGAAACAAGGGCTGACCTGAAAGAATTTGTTTTTATTAGAACTGCAGAATCATAAAATGCATCTGCATTATCCGCTACAGCGATTTTAAAATGATAAGTTTGACCAGGAATTACATTTACTAATCCTTGAAGACCAATAGTGTATCCATTATAAGGACTTGTCATGCCTCCTGAATTATTAAAATAATAACCACAGTTCTTACATGGTCCATTATTAGTCTTCCCATTATTTACATTATTAATAGAAACTGGAGTAGTGGACCCAGGTACTAAGGCAAAATTTTGATTAGTGTAATTACCACCAAATGGATTTGGGCCAGACACAAGAATTGCAAAAACATCATTGATATCGCCTACATAATCTGGATATTCTTCTGAGGCAAAAGCAAAATCAAATAATAAATT
>Ga0066410_1000509_pt1 | contig 10476 bp, 6 predicted proteins | sample LakWasMet14_LOW5_2_FD_59497 | JGI IMG/M metagenome (GOLD analysis project Ga0066410, IMG submission 59497) | Freshwater sediment methanotrophic microbial communities from Lake Washington under simulated oxygen tension - Sediment Metagenome 14_LOW5 | ecosystem: Environmental > Aquatic > Freshwater...
ATCTTTCGACATATCAGGGTGACGAACTATATTTTGATTTGAACCTATTAACTCTTCTCTAGAATATTGAGACACTTCACAGTGTTTATCATTAACGTATGTAATGTACCCCTTTAAATCAGTTTCAGATACGATACACGCCGTGTCAACTGAAGCCATCCTCGCATCAATTTCTCGTTGCAATTGAGCTGCTGATTCTTTTTCCTCGGTAATATTGGTTGCAATTTTTATTACTTTTAATACTTTACCTGTACTATCTAAAACCGGTGAATAAACAGCTTGTAAGAAAACGTCATTCCCATTTTTGTCAATTCGTTTAAACTGGCCATTTTGTACATTGCCATTTCTTAATTCATTCCAAAATCTCTCATATTCACTAGAATTTGCATAAGCTCTATCTACGAATATTCGATGATGCTTGCCTTTTATTTCATCTGCTGAATAAGACATAGCTTTCAAGAAATTATCATTTCCAGAAAGGATGTTACCTTGTGTGTCAAATTCAATATATGCATATGATGCATCAATCGCATTAATTACACCTTTCATTTCAGCACTAGTTCTTGCCATCTCTTCTTGAGTAGCAGACATCTCTTCCATCTGTTGACGAATTTCTTCTTCCTGTGCTTTTAATTCTTCAGCTGCTTGCTTAGCTTCTTCTCTCATTTGAACTTGAGCAGTTATATCAGTTGCAATTTTCACAACTTTAATAATTCTACCCATTTCGTCTTTTACCGGAGAATACACAGCTTGTAACCAAACTTCTTTTCCTGAACTATTAATTCGTTTAAATTCAGCAACCTGAACTTTACCCTCTCTTAATTCTTCCCAAAATTTTGAGTATTCATTCGACGAGGCAAAATTAGGATCAACAAAAATTCGGTGATGCTTACCTATAATTTCATTTAAACTATAACCCATAGTTTTCAAGAAATTATCATTAGCTATAATCACATTTCCATTTGTATCAAATTCAATAAAGGCATAAGAGGCATCGATAGCATCAACAATACCTTTCATTCTTTGATTTTCAAGAGTTGTCTCGGTTATATCAAATCTAATACCTATATATTTTTCAGGTTTACCATCAGCGCCAAGCACTGGAGTAAAAATACCATCAACATAATATGGTGTTCCATCTTTTTTTCTGTTTTTCACTAAACCTCTGAAAATTTTCCCTTTACCAATTGTCGCCCACATTTCTTTAAATACATCTTTCGACATATCAGGGTGACGAACTATATTTTGATTAGATCCAACCAACTCCTCGCGAGAATATTGAGACACTTCACAATGCTTATCGTTTACATAAGTGATATATCCTTTTAAATCCGTTTCTGAAACAATACATGCTTGATCAACAGAAAGCATACGGGCTTCAACTTCTCTTAATGCCTGCTCTTTTTCTTTTTCAAGTTGTGTAATTCTTTGTTTTAATGCTACAGTATCTTCGGAATGCCCATTGCTAAGGTTTACTGTATCCTTTGGAAATTCTGAAGAATTATTATAATCTTCATCTCCTTTTTTCATGTTGTTTCCTAAAGCCATATTGTTTTGTTTTATATTGTTTTTAATTTTTATTTTATTAATTGACTAGTTCCTTCAAGTATTTTTAAAAGTTCATTAGTAACATCTGTATAATCTTTTGCACTACTCGACAGAGGCGCATAATCAATTACACTTTCTCCAAACGAAGGAGCTTCTGCAGCTTTCACATTATTGCGCACGTGGTTATTAAAAACACATATTCCATAATTATCTCTTACGTATTCTAAAACTTCAGAAGAAAGCTTTCTGTTTTCATTTACCACAACACCAAGAGCTCCAATAATGTTAATTTTTGGATTTGAAGTGTTTTTAATTTTCCATATTTCTATTAAAATTTGGTCTAGCCCTTGAATCGAAAGAATTTCAAAAACTAATGGAATAATTACTCCATCTGCAGCATTTAACGCATTGATTGTATATATTGAAATGGCTGGCGGACAATCAATCAAGACGTAATCATAATTTTCTGAAACGTCAATCAATTTATTTTTTAATAAAAACTTTGAATCAATTTTGTTTTCTATTTGATTGGAATAATTATAAAGAGATATATTAGCAGGTAAAACATGCATCCCAAACGCTTCACAAGCAACTTCATTAAAAGAATTCTTTTCCAAAAGGAAATCACAAATTGTTAACTTTTGGTTTGATAAACCTAAAGAATAACTTAAGTTCCCCTGTGGATCTAAATCAATCAATAAAACTTTATATCCTATTTTACATAAGGCTCTACCTATATTAATAGTAGAAGTAGTTTTACCTGTTCCGCCTTTATGATTTGCAAATGCTATGACCATGATTTTAATTATATCAAATAACAGCACTTTATAAAGGATTGTAAATAGGATAAAATATTAAAAATGAATCAAAAAAACCCTAAAAAACAAATCATATAATAAGGTAAAAGCCCTAGAAAGAATTACATTGATATGCAATAATTTAGCAAATAAAATACATGACAAAATTTGATACTGAAAGTCTGGAATTCTTATTTAACAAAGTATTATTAAAATACAATACAGACTTATCATTATATGCCATGGCATCCTTAGAACGGCGTATAGAACGCTTTTTAAGTTTATATCACTTTGATTCATTATATCATCTTACTAATAAAATAATTGAGGACAGTAAATACTTTGACTTCTTTATAAAAGAAATCACTGTTAATACTACAGAGATGTTTAGAGACCCAACATGTTGGAAAATCCTAAGGGAAGAGTTGTTGCCATCTTTAAAGGAATTGCCAACTATTAGAATTTGGCACGCGGGATGCTCATCAGGAGAAGAAGTGTTTTCGATGGCTATACTTTTAAAAGAATTAGGACTTTTTGATAAAGCTAAAACTATTGCCAGTGACTTGAATAAAGAGGTAATTGAAAATGCAAAAGAAGGAATTTATTCATTAAAATCAACTTCTATAAATGAAGAAAATTACATGAAATCAGGAGGTATGTATTCTTTAGATAAATATTATGAAATACATAATAACACTATTAAAATGAATAATAGTCTGTTAGAAAATGTAAAGTTTATGAGACATGATCTTTCAACAGGTATTGCATTCTCAAAATTCGATATAATATTATGTAGAAATGTGATGATATATTTTAATAAAACTTTACAGGAAAATGTATTCCAGTTGTTCCAAAAAAGTTTATTTAAGAATGGATATATTATAATTGGAAAAAAGGAGTCTATGGCTTATTATACTAATGCTAGACAATTTTTAGAGTATAATGAGTCAGAAAAAATTTATAAATTATTATAATACAATGAAAAAAGACCGTGATATCAAATTAATTGTTATAGGCGGTTCTGCAGGAAGTATTCCAGTAGTTAATCAGATTCTGTCATCTCTTCCAAAAGAGTTTAAGACGCCAATTGTTATTTGTTTACACAGAATGAAAAATGTGGCAGAGGGCATGAAAGAAGTTTTAGAAACAAACTATTATGGAACTTTAATTGAACCAAATGATAAAGAACCTATAAGAGAAGGATGTGCATATATTGCTCCTTCTAATTACCATCTATTAGTTTGTAAAAAAGAACTCTCTTTTTGTTTATCAACTGAAGACTTATTTAACTATTCCAGACCCTCTATAGATTTAACATTTTGTTCAATATCAGAAACATTTAAAAAAAATATGTTAGGCATTATTATAACTGGAGCAAATAAAGATGGTGCTCATGGTATGAGCTGTATACATAAAAAAGGGGGCCTAACTATAGCTCAAAATCCAAAAGAATGTACAGCTCCTTATATGCCAAAATCAGCTATCGAGCTTAACTGCATAAATCATATTTTAACAATTTCAGAAATTATAGATTTTATTTTAAAAAATTGTAAATAATATAGACTAAAACTAACAGCATAGTTTAGTGAAAATTATTTAACCGTATTTTTTTTAGATTTTAAAAAACTAAGGCAAAAACCTTAGTTTTTTCATTCATAAACAACTTATTTGTATGGTTTTTGGGTAAAAGCACCTATTGGGTATCGAATTTATTTAGATTAATATTAAATAATAAATTATTCTTCATGAAATCCGCAAAAACCATTATTTATATATTTTCTAGTTCGAGATTTTGTGCAGATAGCTTAAGTTTTTACTTAAGTACATATAATGATATTGTGGTGTCAGGAATATCTGGAAATGTAAATGAATATGATAAAATTGCTCAACTACTAAGAATAGATATTACAATTGTCGTAAGTCATCACACAGATTTTTTAATATTTATGTTAAAAAAAATAGAAGAAATACAAAGCACTAAAAATATCTTAATAATTTCAGCAGAGGAATTTTTAGAAAAAAATCAAGTATCTAATACAGTTCATAATATTGAATTTGTAAATTTTAACCAAAAACAAGAAACAATTATAGATAAGATAAATATATTAAATCAAACCAAAGCAAGACTTATTAATGATCATAAATGTAATATTTTAAAAAATATTACATTTAGAGAGAAAGAAATATTAGAACTTATTAGAAAAGGAAAAAAAACTAAAGAGATTGCTAATGAGTTATATTTAAGTATAAAAACGGTAGAAAATCATAGGAATAATATTCTTAAAAAAACAAAAGCAAAAAGTATGATTACCCTAATAAATGAATTATATAAACTTGGTTTATTTAGTTTATTAATTAGTTTAATTTTGAAGATTTAAAATCTTCAATTTAATAGCTTTCATAATCATTTCGGCTGTATTTTTCACCTCTAATTTTTTTAAAATATTATACCGATGGGCATCAACTGTACTAATACTAACTAATAATTTTTCAGCAATCTCCTTATTACTAAAACCTAAACTTATTAATTCAATAATTTCTCTTTCTCTTTTTGTCACGTCTACTTTATAGATGCCGTTTGCTTTTGGAGAATATTCTTTATTAATAAAATTATTAGCTAAGATCTGTGAAACTGAACGACTAATAAATATTTCGCCTTTCATAATTTTTTCAATTGCATTAAATAACTCACTCTTCTTAAAATCTTTAAGAAGATACCCATTTGCTCCAGCTTCAAAACATTGGTTAATGTATAGATCGTCAGCGTGCATACTCAAAATAAGAGTTTTAATAGCACCTTTACTAATTTTCTTTATTTGTTTAACCAATTCTATTCCACTCATACCATCCATTGAAATATCAGAAATAATTAAATCAACATTTAACGTATTTAATTGCAATAATAAATCCTCTGCATTATCGGACTCACCAATAACTATAAAATCCGAATTAGTTTCTAATAAACTTTTAACACCATATCTTACAATATGATGATCTTCAACTAAAAATATTTTAACCATGTTTTATGCTTTTTGTTCTTAATGTTAATTCTAATTTAAATCCTTTACCCTCTTCCGAAGTAATGTGAAGTTTTGCATCAATAATTTTCGCTCTTTCCTCAATATTTCTAATCCCATTAAGGTGTTTGGCATTAGAGTTCGTTATTAATTGGCTATAATCAAAACCAATACCATTATCCTCAATTATTAATTTAAATAAGTTTCCTTTATAATCAATTTGAATATTTATTTTATTTGCATGAGAGTGTTTTAGAGAGTTCTGAATAACTTCTTGAATAATTCTATAAAGGTTTATTTCAATATCGTTACTAAATCTTATTTTCTTTAAATTAGATTTTAAATTAAAATTCAAATCATTGAAATTAATATTAATTCGTTTTACAAATTGTTTTAATACTGCCTCCAATCCAAATTCATACAAACCAACCGGTGACAAGTTGTAGGATATTCTTCTAGATTCCTGAATGATTTCAGCAACCATCTGGTTAACAATTTCTATTTTATTCTTATCTTCTTTAGTTTTAATATTTTGCAGCTTTATACTTTCTAAATTAGCACTAGCAACTGTAAGCAATTGACCCAACCCATCATGTATTTCGCGAGCAATTCTTTTTCGTTCATTTTCTTGTCCTTGTATTAAGGCAAAAGTTCTAGATTTGTTTTCCCTTTTTTCTAATATCTTTTCGAATTTTTCGTAAGTCCTTATCTTTTTTTCACGTTTAATATCTTCGGTAACATCCTTTCCTGTTGAAATAAAGTGAGTGATTTCGCCCTCATTATTAAATAAAGGAGAGATTATCTTTTCCTCAATATATATTTCTCCATTTTTTTTAAGATTAACTATATTACACTTCAATGAATTACCGCTTAATATTGTATCCCATATGTTTTTATAAAACAGAACAGGATGCTTCTCTGATTTTAAGAATGATGGTTTTTTACCTTTTAATTCTGAAAGTGAATAGCCGGTTGTTAATGAAAATGAAGGATTAATATATTCAATTACCCCTTCAATATTAGTAATCATGATTAATTCTTTGGATTGCTCTGTTATATTATAAAACTTTTGAAGCTCTAACGAATTACTTTTGGTACTTGTTACGTTTCTAATAATCAATAATACCGATTCTGAGTTGACAGGAACATATCTTAACTCAAACCATTTTTTCTTTTTTTCAAATTCAAAATCTATATCAGATAAAATTAATCTATTATTGTTAAAACATTCGTTGATATTACTTTCGATATTATTTATTAAATCTTTTTGAATAACATCATTAATATTATAACCATTAATGTTGATGCCATGAACCCTTTTAATAATACTTTCGTTTACATTACAATAAGAACTCAATATTACTCCAGTACGATTTACGACTAAAAAAGAATCTGGCATCGAATTGAGTATATTTTCTTTTTCTTGCTCACTATTTTTCAGCTCTTGTTCTACAATTTTACGATGAGTTATATCTTCTATTATGGCAATATGATTTGTAGGAGTTTCGCCTTTTTGCCACAAAGGAGATACCGTTAAATTAGTCCATACAATTTCTCCATTTTTTCTGATATGCCTCTTTTCAATAGAAAACTCAGAAATAAAACCTTTTAACAAATCATTCATTTTTAAAAGATAAAATTTCAGATCTTCATTATGTGTGGTTTCTTCTAATTTTAATGTTAATAATTCATTTGTACTGTATCCCATAATTTGAGAATACTTATTATTTGCATCTAGTATATTATTAGTACTTGAGTTAACAATAGCAACTCCAACTGCTGCCTGATCAAAAATTGCTTTGAATTTCTGTTCACTATCTTTAATAATTTTTTGAAATTCTTTCTTCTCCGTAACATCAATAATAGTAGCAATAGAGCCAACAATATGTCCTGATGAATTTGTAAAAGGTGAGGAGTTTATCATCAAAGATTTATTTTTCCCGCTCTTTGTTTTAATATTAATTTCATACTGATCACGAAATCCTAGTTTTCGTTTTGAAATTTCACTTTTTAACTGCTCTATAGTTTCATTCGATAATTTAACTGCTTCAAATAAATCTTTACCAATCACTTCATTTTCTTTATATTCCAAAATATTACAAAACTGTTGGTTTATATAGGTGATTTTTGAATTTAAATCTAATTGAATTAATCCCTCATTGATAGAGTTAACCAAATGCTTGTATTTTTCTTCACTTTTTTGTATTTCTTTTAAATAAGAAATTCGCTCTAATAAAGAATTTATATTACTAAAAAAAACAGAAAGACTATCAAAATCATTAGTAGTTAAAGCATTTTCATTTTTAAATGATTGAAAAGCAAATACACCAAAACTTCTATTCTGAAAATTAATTGGGAATCCAGACCAACAAACTGCTTTAATACCATAAATTTCAATTTCGTGATTTAAATTAAACTTTTCTAAATCTTTACCACGAAGATATAATGGTCGTTTAGATTCTATTACATATTCTGAATGTCCATTACCATATGTTCTGGAATGTTTTTCTTCGTTTTTATGAGTTATAAGGATATTTTCAGAAATAACATTTTCATTAAAATATATATCTTCAATATAATAAAATTGCTTTTTAAATTCTGATAAAAGAAACTGAATTATATCAAAAGGATTTACCGTAAATTCATCATATAAAAGAGTAACTTTATTATACAATGAGTGTAGTGTTTCATTTAATTTTTTGGAAGTAATATCAATTAATAACCCTCTATATCCAATTAAAGAACTATTAACGAAAACCGGAGTTAAGTATTCTTCAACAAAGAAATGCTTACCTAATTTATTTACAAGTATAAGTTCCCTTTTTAATTTTTGCTTACTATTAATTATCTGAGCATTAATTCGCTCTTGTATTTGATTAAATCCATCTAAACCAATAAAATTTGAAATTGACACATCTTTATATAATTCGGGCTGAGTAAGACCCAATATTTGCATCCCTGGTTCATTGAGATACTTAATGTAACCTTTATTATCAAATTCGATGATAATTTGTTGAATAGATTCGGATAACTCTCGATATTTCTTCTCACTCTCTTTTAACTTTAATTCAGACTCATGTTTAAAGAATGCTAGTTCTATATTTGTAAATAATTCTCTGTCTTCAAATGGTTTAACTATGTATCCAAAAGGATTGGTTTTTTTTGCCCTTTCAATAATGGATTTATTAGAATATGATGTAATAAAAATTACAGGTATATCGTAGTTATCATAAATCATTTGTGCTATTTCTACACCATCAACCTCCCCTTCTAATTTCACATCCATTAAAATAACGTCAGGACGATTGTTTTCCAAAATATTTATCACATCCTTTCCATTAGTAACATGACCAATTACTATATAGCCTTGCATTTCCAAACTAGCTTGCAAATCCATGGCAATAATAACCTCGTCTTCAACTAATAATATTTTTCTTCCTTTACTAATCATAAAACAATTTTGAATTCAGTGCCTTTTCCTATAATTGATTTAACATCAACTTTTGCATTGACCTGTTTTGATAAATTAAATATAAGATTCCATCCCAGAGATTTTTTTGAATCAATATTTTCTATAATAAACCCTGATCCATTATCTGTTATATTAATCACAATTTTATCATGGTTGTTTATTAAATTAATAGAAAGTTCCCCGTCATCTTTATATTTAAAAGCGTGCTTAAAAGCATTAGAGAATATCTCATAACAAACTAATGCTAAAGGAATAGCCACGTTTATATTAGTAACAAATTTATCAAAATGCATAGTTAGTTTCACATTTCTATCTTTATGTAAAGCATAAATGGATTTTACCAGGTTATTTAAATACTCACCAAAGTTAATGGTTGAAATATCATCACTCAAATACATTTTTTCATGAATTAATGCAATTGCTCTAACTCTTTCCTTGCTTTCTGTTAAAGCCTCTATCAAATCAGGATTATTGTGTTTTTGAATTTGTAATTTTAACAAACTAGATATGATTTGTAAATTATTTTTTACTCTATGATGAACTTCTTTTAATAATAAATCTTTCTCATCTATATTATTTTTGAGTTGAGTCTCATATAACTTACTAATAGTTATATCAACAACAACACCTTCTATTATCTCTCCACCATCTAATAGTTTAACACTTGTATTTCCCCAAAAAGAGGTGCCGTCTTTTTTTAAAAACAGGATTTCCTCATTTTCAATAGAATTGTTGTCTTTTAATTTTGACATTAAAGAATCTCTCACATCATCATTAGCATAATGCTCAGTAGAAATAAAATTTTCAAAAAAGTCTTGTTTTGAATCATAACCAAATAATCTTACACAGACGTTATTTACATCAACTGCTTTTTTGGTTTTTATGTTTGTCCTGAAGATTCCAACTAAAGCATTTTCATATAATGAACGATATTTCTTTTCATTTTGAGCTAAACTAATTTCAAGATTTTTTCTTATAGTAACATCTCTGGTTGATCCTACTATATGAAGAATATTTCCTTTATTATCAAAAACAGGCGATGTAAGTGTATTCATCCATAAATAATGACCATTTTTATGCCTAATTCTAGCTTCAACAACTCCTTTTTCTGTATTATTAGTTTTATAATTTAAATTAAATGAGGTTTCTTTTACAACATTAACATCGTCAGGATGAAGTAAATCAAACAAATTTAAATTAGAATATTCTTCTACTGTGTATCCTAACAGTTTCTCAACAGAGTTAGAGATAAAAATAGCTTTTCCTTTTGGATCTCTCAAAGAAATTAAATCCTGATTATTATCAGACAATAAACGATATTTTTCTTCATTTTCTTTTAATAGTTTTTCATGTAAAATTCTATCAGTAACATCACTAGCACTTCCATAAAACACTATTAAATTACCATTTTCGTCAAAATCAGGTGTAAATTTATCTTCGAACCATCTGTACTCTCCTGTATCACCATGCTTCATTCTGTATTTTCTTACAACACTTTTTCTGCCTTCTACAGCCTCTAATGTTGATTCAAAAAGAGATTGAACATCATCAGGATGTATTAACGAATACCACAGATTTTCTCTTTGTTTAAACTCTTCAGCATCATATCCAATAATGTCCTTTGACTTCCCGCTAACGAAAA
>Ga0066410_1000510_pt1 | contig 10430 bp, 7 predicted proteins | sample LakWasMet14_LOW5_2_FD_59497 | JGI IMG/M metagenome (GOLD analysis project Ga0066410, IMG submission 59497) | Freshwater sediment methanotrophic microbial communities from Lake Washington under simulated oxygen tension - Sediment Metagenome 14_LOW5 | ecosystem: Environmental > Aquatic > Freshwater...
CTACCGATACAGTAAAAAACATGTATGCCGGTATTTTTGCCGACTGGGACATTGATGGCGGAACTTATGCGCAAAACCGAAGTGATTATGATGCTAACACAAAAATGGGTTATTCGTTTTATACTGCTACCAACGGAAAATTTGCCGGCATCAAACTATTAACTAATACTGCGCCACCAAATTTTTATGCAATTGACCATGTAAGCGGTGGTAATGGCGGTATTGATTTTGCAAATGGTGTAGATACGTATGATAAATACAAAACCTTATCGACACAACGCTTGCAGGCTGGTGTAGCCGGTAACGGCAATGATGTGATAAATGTAATGAGTAGTGGACCATTTACTTTAAAACCAAACGAAACTGTAAAGGTTGCTTTTGCATTAGTTGGCGGCGACGATTTAACACACTTAATCAGTGGTGCTAATCAGGCACAAATTAAATACGATGCCATTACATCAGTTAATGAAATAACAAACAATTTAAGCGTTAACGTATTTCCAAATCCTGCAAAAGACAAATTATATGTTCAGCAAAATAAAATAGTTTATCATACCATAGAGATTTACTCGATTAGTGGTCAGTTAATTGACAAAAAAACAATTAGCTCAACTAAGGAAAGTATTGATGTATCAGAATACTCAAAAGGAGTTTACATTATCAAGTTAATTGGTAAAGAAATTTCGATGACTAAAAAGATTGTGTTGGTTGAGTAAATTTTAAAATGAAACTATTATTTTCTATACTACTAACATCTGTCTTTATTTTTCAAGACACAGAAAATAATTTAAAAAATACTAAGTGGAGATTATACGAGGTTATTGATTTACATAAGAAAAAGAATTTCAAACCAGAAGTTAATTCGTATTTATCAATATTTGATTCTACATTATCATTTAATACTTGTAACAGCCATTTTTGGAACTACAAATTACAAAACGACACTTTGATTTGTAATAAAGGAACAATGTCGATGGTTTATTGTGCAAATGAATTCCGAACTATAGAAGATTTTTATCTGGATTACTTTGTTTCAAAGGTAAACTACATCGTTACAAATGACACCTTAAAATTTAAAAATCCAAAAGGTATTACTTTTGTTTTTACTAGAAAATCCGACTGATTTATAAAACCTCAGTAGAGAATTTATTCCTCAAAATTTCCCTATATTTGCCCTTTATTTTTAAAAATTATGGAATTAAATACTTTAACGGCAATTTCTCCGGTTGACGGGCGTTACAGAAGAGTTACTAATGAACTGGCTCAATATTTTTCGGAGTTTGGTTTAATTAAATACCGTGTTCAGGTAGAGATTGATTATTTCATATTGTTATCTCAACAAGGCTTAGCACAATTGCCAACTTTATCGGCTTCTCAAATAGAAAACTTAAAATCTATTTACAAAAACTTTTCGTTTGCTGATGCTGAAATAATTAAAGAAACTGAGAAAACAACAAATCATGATGTGAAAGCCGTTGAGTACTTTGTAAAAGAAAAATTGACTGCACAGGGTTTACAACCATACTTGGAGTTTGTTCATTTTGGTTTAACCTCTCAGGATATTAATAACACCTCTATTCCTTTATCATTAAAACACGCTACTAACGATGTAGTGCTTCCTTCTATTAATGAAGTGGTGAGTAAGTTAACTGCTTTGTCTAAAGAGTGGAAAGATATTTCTTTATTAGCTCGTACACACGGTCAACCTGCTTCGCCTACTCGCATGGGTAAAGAAATACATGTGTTTGTTGAGCGCATCCAAAAACAATTAGAACAATTAAAAACAATTCCGTACTCTGCTAAATTTGGTGGAGCTACCGGTAATTTTAATGCACACTATGTGGCTTATCCTAAAAACGATTGGATAAAATTTGGTAATGAGTTTGTAAATAACACGCTTGGCTTAAGCCGTAGTCAGTTTACTACACAAATTGAACACTACGATAACATTGCTGCTTACTGCGATGTAATGAAACGTATCAATACCATTTTATTGGATTTATGCAGAGATGTGTGGACATACGTTAGTATGGAATACTTTAAACAAAAATTAAAAGCAGGTGAAATTGGTTCATCAGCAATGCCTCATAAAGTTAATCCGATTGATTTTGAAAATGCAGAAGGAAACTTAGGTATTGCGAATGCATTGTTAGAACACTTAGCAGCTAAGTTACCTTTATCTCGCTTACAACGCGATTTAACAGACAGTACTGTGTTACGTAATTTAGGCGTGCCGGTTGCTCACATGTTAATTTCATACAAAAGCATTTTAAAAGGTTTAGATAAATTAATTTTAAACGAAGCTGCTTTTGTGAATGATTTAGAAAACAACTGGGCTGTAGTTGCTGAAGCGGTTCAAACAATTTTACGCAGAGAAGGTTATCCAAAACCATACGAGGCGTTGAAAGATTTAACTCGCACGAATACACATGTTACAAAAGATTCGATGCATGTATTTATTAATGGATTAAATGTAAATGATGCTGTAAAAGCAGAGTTGTTAAAAATAACACCACAAAACTACGTTGGTAAAAATCCGGAGTTTTAATTAATGTCTCGCAGATAAGAACGAACATTCTGTTAGTAGTCATGCTGAACTTGTTTCAGCATCTCATAAGACCCTGAAACAAGTTCAGGGTGACAGGTGTCAGTTCGAACGGAGTCGAAGGATAAGAATAAACAAAAATGAAAGTAACAGGCTTTACCATCATACGAAATGCGATTAAGTTCGACTATCCTGTGGTGGAGGCTATTACCTCTATTTTACCTATTTGTGATGAGTTTGTAGTGGCAGTTGGTAACAGCGAAGATGAAACTTTACAACTCATCAAAAACATCAACTCTCCGAAAATTAAAATCATTGAAACCGTATGGGATGATAACCTGCGCCAAGGTGGACAAGTATTAGCTATTGAAACCAATAAAGCCTTTGATGCAATTAGCGCGGATACGGATTGGTGTTTTTACATACAAAGCGATGAGTGCGTTCACGAAAAATATTTAGACTCCATTAAACATGCGATGCTTCAACACAAAGACGATAAGCGTGTTGATGGTTTATTATTTAACTACACTCATTTTTATGGTACTTACAACTATGTAGGTAATTCACGCCGTTGGTACCGTAAAGAAATTCGTATAATCAGAAATGATAAAAGCATACGTTCGTATAAAGACGCTCAAGGTTTTAGAAAACGTGATAATTCTAAATTAAATGTAAAGCCAATTGACGCAAGTATTTATCATTATGGTTGGGTAAAACCACCTAAAGCACAACAAGCCAAGCAAGAACATTTTCATAAGATGTGGCATGATGACGAATGGATGAAAAAAAATATTGCTCAAGTAGAAGAATTCGATTACTCACAAATAGATAGCTTAGAAGAATTTAAAGGCTCTCACCCAAAAGTGTTTCAATCACGCGTAAAATCAGCTAACTGGAATTTTAAGTTTGATAAAACACAAATTAAATTAAGCTTAAAAGATAAATTATTACTAGCCATTGAAAACTCTACAGGCTGGAGAGTTGGAGAGTATAAGAACTATAAAGTGGTTTAAAATCAAACGAAACAATCATTAATTGTACTTTATAATAAGCACATCACAATTCTATTATTATAAATTTCCTTTGCCATTAAAAGCCACATTAACTCCTTTATTGTTATTAAATATTTAGCTTAATCATTCTGAATAATCTGCCTCAAAGGTTATATCTATTAAAAACTATTGATAATAGTCATCTTTACACCTGACGACAATCATCGGCTTTAAAAAACATCTTCTGTAGCTTTACTTAACAGGTTAATCGCTATAAGGAATGAGACAATTCAAATTAAAACTTATCGCCGTAGTATTACTAAGTTTACTTCAAAACATTATTAATGCCCAGCAAAGCACAGGTGCTTCGGGTGGTGATGCTTCCGGAAGTGGAGGAAGTGCAGCATATTCTATCGGGCAAACGGTTTACACTACTTATGCCGGCACTAATGCTTCTGTAGCGCAAGGCGTGCAGCAGCCTTATGAAATTTCTATTGTTACTGAAGTGAAAGAAGCAAAGAATATTTTGCTTTCATTTACTGTGTATCCAAATCCAACCACTAATTTTTTAAAACTAAAAATAAACAGTTACAACAGTGATAATCTAACTTATAGCCTGTACCTATTAAATGGTGAAATTTTAGAAACAAAAAAAATAGAAAATCCTGAAACATCTATTTCGATGGAGCATTTAGCTTCCGGTGTTTATTTTTTAAAAATAACCGAATTAAATAAAGACATAAAAACATTTCAAATTATTAAAAACTAAACCAGATGAAAAAAATATACACTTTAGTATTAGCCCTATTTTTATCTATATATACTTGGGCACAGGCGCCACAAAAAATGAGTTACCAAGCCGTGATTCGTAACAATAGCAATGCCTTAGTTACATCCTCTCCTATTGGTATGCAAATAAGTATATTGCAGGGTTCGGCTACCGGCAGTGTTGTTTACACAGAGACCCTTACTACTAGTACAAATGCAAATGGTTTAGTGAGTATTGAAATTGGAAACGGAACTGCCGTTACAGGAACTTTTTCGGCTATCAACTGGGCTAATGGTCCGTATTTTATAAAAACAGAAACCGATCCAACAGGAGGAAATGCCTATACCATATCAGGGACAAGCGAATTACTAAGTGTACCATACGCATTACATGCAAAAACTGCAGAAAGGATCAGCGGTGGTATTACTGAAACAGATCCTGTATTTGTAGCATCTCCGGCAAACAGCATTACATCTGCCGATATAAATAATTGGAACAATAAATTATCAAGCGAAGTAGATGGCTCAGTAACAAATGAAATTCAATCATTAACAATTAGCAACGATACTGTTTATTTAAGTAACGGTGGTTATGTAAAACTACCTGCCGGTTTTAATGGAGATTATAATAACTTAACTAACAAGCCAACAGCAGTTAGTTCATTTTCTAATGATGCGGGTTACTTAACTTCATTTACCGAAGTAGACGGATCAATAACAAATGAGTTACAATCTTTAAGAATTAGTAATGATACCATTTATTTAAGCAATGGTGGTTATACAAAATTACCGGCAGGTTTTAATGGTGATTACAATAGCTTAACTAATAAGCCAACTGCTGTAAGTTCTTTTTCAAATGATGCGGGTTACTTAACTTCATTTACCGAAGTAGACGGATCGATAACAAACGAATTACAAACATTAAGAGTTAGTAATGATACCATTTATTTAAGCAATGGAGGATTTGTGAAATTACCTGCAACTAATGCGTGGAACTTAAATGGAAATAGCGGCCTAAGTTCTTCAACGAATTTTATTGGCACAACCGATAACACCGCATTAACTTTTAGAGTTAATAACCAAAAGGCAGGGAGACTTGAAGCGGGTAGTAATTCATTTTTTGGTTTTGAGTCCGGATTAAATTATACATCTGGCGCAGATAATACAGCGATAGGATATAAAACTTTAGCAGCTACAAATGCTCGCAGTGGAAATACAGCAATTGGATCTTGGGCACTATCTTCAAATACCAGCGATCGAAATACCGCTATTGGTTTTGGCACAATGCAAAACAATGTGACTGGACAATGGAATACAGCCGTTGGGTCAGGAGCACTTATTACTAATAATAGTGGATCACATAATACGGCAATCGGAGGAACTGCACTACAAAGTAATATTTCAGGAGCAGCAAATGCGGCTCTAGGTTATGGTGCACTTTTAGATCATCAAAGTGGAGATGCTAACACTAGTATTGGTATGTATGCCCTTAAAGGTAATGTTAACGGTGCCAATAACGTTGGGATTGGTTTTGAATCAGGGTACAATAACGTTTCCGGTACTGGTAATATTTTTTTAGGTTACCGATCAGGTTATAATGAAACAGGATCCAATAAATTATATATAGCTAATAGTGCTACAACAACTCCTTTAATTTACGGTGATTTTACAAATGGAAGAGTCGGTTTAGGAACTACAACGCCAACATTTAAATTAGAAGTAACCGACGATGCTTTGTTTAATGGCGTTAGAGTCGGGGCGGGTAATGGAGCAAATTTCCAAAATGCAGTTTTAGGCTACCAGGCTCTTCAAAGTAATACAACAGGGCATTTCAATACTGCAATTGGATATCAAGTTATGTATCCTAATACTACCGGTGACTATAATACAGCAGTTGGTACAGCTGCTTTAGGTGGTAACACAACAGGGGGATCAAACTGTGCATTTGGTTATGCTTCACTTGTAACGAGAGTTTCTAGTACTGATAACGCGGCTTACGGAACAAATTCTCTAAGATTTGGAAGTACAGGTGATAAAAATTCTGCTTTTGGTAGTTCTGCATTGCTAAACAACGGAGGCAATAATAATACAGCCATTGGTTTTCAAACCGGGCAAAATAATTATAGCGGAAGTGGAAACGTATTTTTAGGGTATCAAGCCGGTTATAATGAAGCAGGATCTAACAAATTATATATTGCAAACAGCAGCACTACAACTCCTTTAATTTATGGCGATTTCACAAATGGTAATGTTGGTATCGGAACAACGACCGTTGGAGAGCGACTAGTAGTACAGGGAAATCACACTGACGGAAGAATTGCAACATTCCAAAATGCTTATGATGAGAAATATATCACTGTTGGACAAATTCTAACTGATGATGGAGGATATATCAAATATAAAAAATCAAGTAATTATACTGGAATAGGAGTTCATGGCCATACAGAACAACTAATTGTTAATGGTTCTGGAAATGTTGGTATTGGAACAACTTCGCCTACAGCCAAACTTCAAGTGGAAGCGTATGGGTTTAGTAATAAGACAATCTTTGGCATGAACAGCCTTCTGATTCAGAGCCAAACTCCAAGTTCCAGAACTTTACTTGCTTTGGCACCTAATGGAACACAAAATGCGGATTTTGTAATCTTTCATAATTCAGATTACACAACAAATTATGAGTCAATCACAATTGGTTATGAAAACACTTTAAATAATTTTATTATTGGGACAAGTAAAGGTGGTTCAGGTACAGCAAGACGATTAGTAATAGAGGCTACTGGAGCTAGCTCTGATTTATGGAAACAATTAGTTTTAGCAACTAACGGCAACGTTGGTATTGGCACACTAACTCCTAGTGCTAAATTTGAAGTAAACGGCGCTATAAAAATAACAGGCGGAACCTCTTCTCAATTTTTAAAAGCTGACGGTAGTTTAGATAACAATACCTATTTAACAGCAATTACAGAAGTAGCTGATGAATTTAGTGCTACAGCATCGCAAACAAGTTTCACATTAACTCAAACGCCATCTGCTAACAGTAAAGTTAAAATGTATGTAAATGGTGTAAGAATTAGTAATACGGCTTACACCATTACAGACACAACTCTAACGTATATTCCTGCAAATAATGGCTCTTATTCGTTATCAGTCGGAGATAGAATTCAATTTGATTATTCATACTAAAACATTAATTCATGAGATTACTTTTAACTCTGTTGTTTAGTATAACTATTTTAAACGGGATAGTTGCACAAGGCATAAATGCAAATGGGAATAGCTCAAATCATATTTCGAATTATTTAGATAAAAACGGGAAATTACATAATACACCCTTTTTAAGTAAAAACGGAAAAATCGATACATTAGTTATTGGCGATAATTTTCAGGGAGGCATTGTTGCATATATTTTACATCCAGGTGACCCTGGATATATAGCCGGAGAAACACACGGACTTATTGCAGCACCAACCGATCAAAGTACAGGAGCCGAATGGGGTTGTATTTATACTACTGTATGCTCACAAGTTGCAGGCGCAGGTAATCCAATAGGAAAAGGAAATCAAAATACGACAGAAATAATGACAGGATGTTCTACTCCTGGTATTGCTGCCAGAATTTGTGGAGATCTCATTCTTAATGGCTATAGTGATTGGTATCTTCCAAGTTATGACGAGTTAATGAAGCTTTATCTTAACAAAACTTCTATTGGGGGATTATCGAGTGCAGAATATTGGAGCTCAAGCGAAGGTACATCATGGTATGCTTATACCCTAAATTTTAGCAATGGCGTATTTGGTTATCCAAATAAAAATTATGGTCATTACGTAAGAGCTGTAAGATCATTTTAAAATAGTCATAAGTTATTTCATTCAGATAACTTAAAACTGAAAATAAATAAACGGCTGCATATCTCCGCTTATTAATTGGTAAATACAAAATACTCCTATTACCACAACGATGCTCATTACTGGTAATGGCAACAAGGCAAATTTTTCTCTGTATTGTTCTTTGATGCGCTCAGGTATCCAATGAATTAAATAACCTATGGCAATTACCGAAAACACTAAGGCATAACCTTGTATAATATTAAACGTTAGTTCTACACCTAAGTGATTTTTAATGCGATCAAAGATTAAGCTAACGGTTTCTAAACTATCGCTTCTAAAAAATATTCGCGTAAAGCTTATAAACGCTAGTGTTATAAATACAGTTACTGCTTTTACTCCAAACGATTTAGAGTCTTTAAATGGCGATACCTTTAACCACAATTTATGAATTACTAAACCTAAGCCATTTAATCCTCCCCAAATAATAAACAACCAAGAGCTGCCATGCCACAATCCACCCAAAAGCATAGTCACTAACAAGTTAATATTAGTATTAATACTCTGTTTAACTTTTGGGAAGAAATATGCCAATAACACTAATACAATTGCCACAAATAACAACACTAACAGTAACCATATTTTACCGGTTAAAAACACTAATACCATTGATAATAAAGCAATACAGATGTAAGAGCCAATGGTTCCTGTTTTATTTCCACCTAACGGAATGTATAAGTAATCTTTTAACCATGTTGATAAGGAAATGTGCCAACGTTTCCAAAACTCACTCACATCTTGCGCTTTGTAAGGCGATTTAAAATTGGTTTTTAAATGATAACCTAACAACAAAGCAACGCCAATAGCGATATCTGTATAGCCGCTAAAATCGGCATAGATTTGCAATGAATATCCAAAGATACCAAAGATGGTTTCCATGCCTGAGTAATACGTTGGGCTATCAAAAATTCTATCGATGTAATTTACTGCTATGTAATCGGCTAATATTTTTTTACCCAAACCATTCATTATCCAAAAAATAGCGTAACCAAAATCCTTACGAGTTAAATTGTAAGGCTGATAAATTTGGTATAAGAACTCATTAGCTTTTACTATTGGTCCGGCCACTAAGTGCGGGAAGAAACAAACAAAAAAACCATAATCGAAAACTGACTTAACCGGTTCAATTTTTTTACGGAACATGTCAATGGTATACGAAATAGATTGAAAGGTAAAGAATGAAATACCAACCGGTAATATCAATTTATCTACAGGATCATTTGTGCTAAAAAACGTATTACTGAACTGCGAAAAGTGATTGAAGAATTGCCATTGAGTTCCTGCTAACTGATTAACACTATCTACAAAAAAGTATGCGTATTTAAAGTAGCATAACAATGATAAGTTTAATATCATGCTTATGGTTAAATACACTTTTCGTTTGGTTTGTGACTCTGTTTTGTAAATCAATCGTCCCCAATTGTAATCACTAATAATTGTGAATAGAAGCAGTATTAAAAATACGCCACTTGTTTTATAATAAAAGAAAAAAGAAACTGCGAGTAAAAAAATAGTGCGTAGTGTGTTTTTCTTATAAACTAAAGCATAAATACTCAATACAACCGCAAAAAATCCCCAAAAATAAAGTTGAGTAAAAATTACCGGTTGCCCCTTAGTGTAAAGCAACCACGATTTAAGATATGTCAACAAATCGCCCAAATTATTTTAGTTTACTGTTGTATTTGTAACTTCTGTTAATGGCATCAAACATTAAGGTGGCCAGAATTCTGTAACCTCTTCCATTAAAATGTACTCTATCTTTTGAAGCCAAACCAGCTTTATACCACTTGTAAATACTTTTGTAACCACCCATTACAGCATACAAATCATATACTGCGCCATTATGTTTTTGCATCAGTTCATACGCAGCTTCTTGAGCTTTAATGGGGCGTTTATTAGCCGTTTTACGTCTAATGAAATTATCGGTAGTAGTATTAAATAAAAATGTACAATTTGGTGACGCTTGCTTAACAAGCGTAATTAAACTATCATAGTTTGCAATAAACCTATCTTTTGAAAAATTCATATCATGTGTGTCGTTTACTCCCAAAGAAAAAATTACTAAATCGGGCGGAATAGTTGTAAGCTCATTTACAAACGATTGACAGCGTAAATAAGATGCAGTACTAGCCCCATTTACACCAATAGCAGCATAATAAAAACCGGGATTAGAATTTTCGATACTAAAACCCTTCAACATAAAATCTCTGATAAGTGTATCTTTTTTTACCAAATCAAAAT